>Ga0123337_10001813_pt1 | contig 26084 bp, 24 predicted proteins | sample frozenSSSSmetaG_FD_89792 | JGI IMG/M metagenome (GOLD analysis project Ga0123337, IMG submission 89792) | Glacier valley bacterial and archeal communities from Borup Fiord, Nunavut, Canada, to study Microbial Dark Matter (Phase II) -... | ecosystem: Environmental > Aquatic > Freshwater > Ice >...
TGCCGCCGGCATTTACCCCAATCCCGTGCCGCATGCCGACGTGGTGACGTCCACCACCCACAAGAGCCTGCGCGGCCCGCGCGGAGGCATCATTTTGATGAAGTCGCAGCACGAAAAAGCCATCAACAGCGCCATCTTCCCCGGCCTGCAGGGCGGCCCACTGATGCACGTGATTGCCGCCAAAGCCATTGCCTTCAAGGAAGCGCTCTCGCCAGAATTCAAGATTTACCAGCAACAGGTCCTGAAAAATGCCCAAATCGTGGCCGAAACCCTGACCCAGCGCGGCCTGCGCATTGTCAGCGGCCGCACCGAAAGCCACGTCATGCTGGTGGATCTGCGCGCCAAGGGCATTACCGGCAAAGAAGCCGAAGCCGTATTGGGCAGCGCCCACATGACCATCAACAAAAACGCGATTCCGAACGACCCTGAAAAACCGATGGTCACCAGCGGCGTGCGTATCGGCACCCCGGCCATGACCACGCGCGGCTTCAAGGACGAAGAAGCCCGCATGACGGCCAACCTGATTGCCGATGTGCTCGACAATCCGCAAGATACGGCCAACATTGACGCCGTGCGCGCCAAGGTCCACGCCTTGACCAGCCGTTTCCCGGTTTACGGCTGAACGCCATGAAGGGTGCATCTGCTATTATTTTGATAGCTGCCTTCGCCTGTCCCTATTGCGCTAGAGGCCTGAAATGCTAAGAATTAGCCAAGGACACTTATGAAATGTCCTTTTTGCGGTCATCTTGAAACCCAGGTCGTCGAGACCCGGGTTTCAGAAGATGCCGATTTCATTCGCCGCCGCCGCCAGTGCGCCGCGTGTGAAAAACGCTTCACCACCTACGAGCGCCCCGACGTCAGCTTCCCGGCCATCGTCAAGAAAGACGGCCGACGCACCGACTACCAGCGCAGCAAAATCCTGGGCTCCATGCGGCTGGCCCTGCGCAAACGCCCGGTCAGCACGGCACAAGTGGACGCAGCAGTCGAGCAGATCGAAGAAAAGCTGCTGAACCTGGGTTTGCGCGAAGTCGCCTCCAGCCGCCTGGGCGAACTGGTCATGCTGGAGTTGAAGAAACTTGACAAGATCGCCTACATCCGCTTTGCCAGCGTGTACCGGAGTTTTGAGGATATTGACGAGTTCAGGATGCTGGTGGATGAGGTGGGGCGGTAGGCTTCGGATATTCGGGGCCATAAGATGAATTATTTCCCAATTTAACATCCTTGTATTTTCAATTTTACGACTTTAAATTCCCTGATTTACGTTTATGGATTCCCAATTGCACGGTACTATCATGCAACCATGAGCGCCCTTACCTCACTCTACTCCAGGCGCATCGAAGCACGCGTCGCCGAGGCTCTGACAGAAACGCCCGTTGTATTACTCGCCGGCCCAAGGCAAGCCGGCAAGACAACATTGGTACGTCAGATGACTGGCCCAGAGCTACGCTACCTCACGCTTGACGATGAGCTGACTCTGCTGGCCGCAAGGGAAGACCCAGTGGGGATGATTCGCAGTCCGGATAGAGCCATCATTGATGAAATCCAGCGAGCTCCGGCTCTCCTGCTTGCCATCAAGAAAACCGTTGATGAGGACAGACGCCCCGGACGCTTCCTGCTGACGGGGTCGGCCAATTTGATGGCGCTGCCCACCGTTGCGGATTCGCTGGCTGGGCGGATGGAAGCCCTGATGTTATTGCCCCTGTCGCAAAGCGAGATGCACGGCACCACACTCAACTGGCTGGACAGCGCCTTTGCCGGCCATTTCCCCAAATTGTTCACTCCAATGGTGGGAGAGGCACTGGTTGAAGCGGTGCTGCGTGGCGGTTACCCTGAAGCTGTTTCACGCGCCACACCGCGCCGGCGCACAGCTTGGGCCTCGCCAGTACATTGACGCCATCATCCAGCGCGATGTGGCGGGTATTGACCGAATTGACCAGCTGCCCCGCTTTTTGCGCGCATTGGCACATGTTTCAGGCCAGATGTGCAATTACACACAATTGGGCGGCCAGGTCGGCCTGGATCACAAGACTGCAGCCCGGTATGTCAGCGTGTTTGAACAGATGTACCTGCTCAAGCGAGTCGATGTTTGGGCCAGGAACCGGCTCAACCGGGTGGTAAAAACCCCCAAGGTGCAATTCATCGATTCTGGTCTGCTGTCCACCCTGATTGATCTGACGCCCGCCATGGTGGTGCAGGATCGCAGCCGGTTTGGTCATGTGCTGGAAACTTTCGTGTATGGGGAACTGCTCAAGCACGCCACAACCGCCGACGGTGACTACCAACTACTCCACTACCGCGATCACGATCAGTTCGAAGTCGATGTAGTCATCGAAAACGCAGCAGGCCAATTGGTCGGGGTGGAGATCAAAGCTACGGCTTCGGTGAGGCAAACCGATTTGCGCGGCCTCAAACGGTTGGTAAACATCGCTGGAGACCAGTTCAAGCTGGGGTGATTCTCTACGATGGCACTGAGACCCTGCAGTTAGGAGAGCGCCTCTGGGCTGCGCCGATTTCAACCTTATGGGGGCAGTAGTAGATCAAACTCTGGCCGCATCGGCTTGCAGCGCAGCAAAATCCTCGGCTCCATGAGCCTACGCCAAGTCAGCACGGCGCAGGTAGATGCAGCAGCCAAGCAGATCGAAGAAAAGCTGCTGAACCTGGGTTTGCGCGAAGTCGCCTCCAGCCGCCTGGGCGAACTCGTCATGCTGGAACTCAAAAAACTTGACAAGATTGCCTACATCCGCTTTGCCAGCGAGTACCGGAGTTTTGAGGATATTGACGAATTCAGGATGCTGGTGGATGAGGTGGGTCGGTAGGAAACCACGCATACTGCAGCCCAGACTCTCACTTCCAGCAGGCGTCGCGTGTGAGTGTGCCGGTCACTCCTCTGACCCCAGCAGCAGTCAGCGTGAATGAACCGCAGGCATCAACAGCCATAGAGGTTCCGCTGACAGGCGCCATAGTCAACTTGTAGTCACTCGGTGTGACAGTGACCGAGCCTGAGATGGTATTCCCAGCGACCAGATCAAGCAGGTTGTACAGCTTGCTGCCATCGGCTGGCGACTGCTTCAAATTGGCAGGTATCTGACTGGACACGCTGTTACCTGCCCGGTCCTGATCAAAGCGGTCGTTGGCCGTGTAGAAGCGCTGCATGAACTGAGCCGCCTGCATTAACTGACCCCGTGCATCAGCGCGCCGCCCTTTGGCGATGTAGCTGGTGTAGGACGGCATGGCAATGGAGGCCAGAATGGCAACAATCGCCACAACAATCATGAGCTCAATCAAGGTAAAACCGGACGAACGGCGCGGGAGGCAACTTGGCATGAATGAATTTCCAGAAGTAAATTACAAAATATCAACCATTCCAGGCCAACTGCTAGCGCATGAAAAGTTGGCGCCATTCACGCGATTTAATCACACTCCCAGTGCCTGGCACAGCACAAGTTCCAGTGAGGCGACAACTGATGCTTAGTACAGTTCCAGTCCCATCCCCGCCCGTAATGCCGGCAAATACGGTTCGGGTGGCATCACTCAGGCCGCCCACTTTCACCCAGGTGTTGCGGCCGTCAGCGCGTGCAGTAATGCCACTGAACAAGGCATCGGCACTGTCCACACGGTCATCGCCATTGGTGTCGAGCACAGCCTCACCAGGCCCAGAGCCAGTCAGGCCGTCAATGATGTATGCCCAGCCCGTACCCTGGCCAGCTTGAATACAGACATTAGCCGAAACGTTCGATGGAGAAATCGAATCCACCGCGATATAGCGATCTACAAGCGAGCTCGTCGGGTAAACGATACGCTCACCAGAGTTCGGTAGGTTGATGTACCAGCCGCGCTTGATGGCCCAATCGACCGTATTGCGCGAGATATCGAAGTAAGTCACCGACTGGGTACTCGTTGTCAGGTCGGTAGTGATGATCGTGCGGATCACCGACGTTTTGGTTGAGATGGTCTGCTGCACCAAATTGGTAGTGCCGGTTTGCGCCACGCCCGTCGATGTGGCTGAACTACCAAAAGCCACACTATCCCAGATGCCATAAAGCGTCTGCTGACCGGTGGTGCTGATATCGCCTGCCTCGAAAAACTTACCGGTCCCTACTGACACCAAGTAACCCCCCTTGGGGTGTGTGATCACCGATGGGGCGGCCGTGATGGGCTTGCCCGCTCCGACAGCGAGCAGCGCAGCGCCAGACAGACCCACACCCCAACTCGACGACGAGGTGCCGCTCAAGTCAAATTTCCACAAATTACCCTTAAGGTCGCCTGCGTAGGCACCGATGATGCGCTGCTTGTCGTCACGCACCACGCGCACGCCACCCAACCCGTTACCGCTGCCGGCCTCAGCAACAATCTCCTTGATCAGGGCACCGGTGGCCAGATTCACCACATAAAGGCGTGCCGAACCCGATGCACTGAAAAAACCATTATTGAAAATCGCGACCCAGTCACCGCTCGGCAGCAAACCAACTTGCACATCCGTGATGACGTGACCGAGTTCAGCAAAGCCAGTGGTCGAGGAACTGACCTCCCAGAGCACGCTGCTCGCATCCATGTTCAGCGGATCCGTCACATCGAGGGCAAACACCGCCTTGGCCCCGGCACCCGTGGTCCCTAGCAAAACATTTTTCCAATTACCGCCAATGTAGCCAGGGCTTTGCACCAAGGGGCCATCCACATAGTAGCGGTGAGCGTAGGCCTTGTCGGCCAACTGGCTCAAATGGGGCAGCACAGCGCGGGGCACGTAGGCAAACACCTCCTCGCCGCCATCTTCCGGGCTCGCCGTCGTACCGTCGCGAAACGCATGCAACATGCCATCATTGGCGCCCACGAACATTACGCCCTCGGCATTCGAGGCTTGCGAAGCAACGAAGCTTCGGTAGCTGCTGGCACCGGCAACCGTACCGGGAAGCTTATCGTACTGAAGATCTATCCCTTTCTTCACAAGAACAGGCGTCGAGTTAACGATGTCGCCCAAGCGCGCTTCGCGGGTGCGATAAATGCCCGTGAACCCCTCGTTCGTGTCATCGCCACGTAAATAGTCAACTAAACTTGCATTGACAGTGCCAGTCATCAGATTGGTCAGGCCGGCAGTAGACATGGCTGCGTAGGTAAACGAGACGGCCTTGGCACCACTGATAGCACCATTACCCACGACGATATTGCGGCTGACGGGATCGGCAATCGTCGATACAGGTTCACCGGTGACGGGGTCTTTGCTTTCCACCTGCCACGCCGTGCTGACCTCATTGCCGTTCGAGTAATTAAGGTTGCGGGATGTGACGTTGCCCGTCCACGCACCGGTGGTGTACTGCGGCGTGTACTTACGCGTCCCATTGATCAGATTGGCGGTGGACACTGCTACACCTGCCTGTGACGAGCTGAGCTTGTTGATGGTCACCATCATCTTTTCCATCGCACTCGTCAATGAATCAGCATCACCGGCATTCAGGAACTGACCGCGCGAGTTGATGGCGGCGTGCCACATGTCGTCGATGGCGGTGGCTTTGTTTGCCTCCGCCTTGGGCCAGGAGATGTCCCCCGAAGTCAGATCGGCCAGGGTGGCAGCGGTTTGCTTCAGCGTGCCATAGACGCCCAAGCCGATGCCGTAGAACGAAACGTTCTGCCAGAACGATTCATTGACGCCGGCGACCGCCGCTACGCTGTTGGCGAGATCGGGCAGCAAGTCATTAACCCAGTACTTCATGGCTACGTCGGCCAGCGTGTTGTCAGTACTGTCCTTGTACGGCGCAGTAGGGGTGTACCTGTAGGTCGAACCGGTCGGACTTGGGATGGTGGGCCCATTGCTGTTGTCAACGTTACCCAAATTGCTCGACGCGCCGTTCCAGTACCCGTCGGTCATCAGCAGCATGTTGGAACGCCGGCATGAAGCATGGTTCGCTTTATTTTCAGTGCCGCCCGTTGTAGCGCTGCTGGTACTGCGAGAGCTATAGCTGGGATTAGTTCCCCAAGGCCCATCGCTGTCGGAACGGCTGAAGTATTGCCCAACACGGTCCATAGCCAGCCGGTTCGGCGTGTCTCCGCCAGGATCTGTATTGACGCCATATAGCCATGCGTAGAAGGCATCCTTGCGCGCCTGGGTGAACAGACTGACACCGGCGTCGAGTGTGGTGTTGGTCTCGATGGTGTTGATGGCGCCCCAGCCCAGCCGAAAGGTGCCGCCCAGCGGCTTGAAGGCCAGGCCGATGCCGGTGCGCGCCAAGTCCACACGCCGCCGGTGATACAGATACCAGTTGGCGTAGTTCTGACGTTCCTCCGCCCAAGTACAGGTATTGCCGGTGCAATCGGTGCGGGCCACGAACTTGGGGTAATTGGCCACGCTTTTCGATGCCGTATTGGGATAGGCAATCACCGTGGCGCCTGGTGCTATGGGACTGCCTCCATCGGGCGTATAACCGGCGGGGTTGCCGCTAGTGAAGAAATTGGAAGAGGAAGTAACCGATCCTGTACCGTCCCATTTTCTGGTTACACCACTACTAGCACTGTCGTCCACCAAGTTGACGGTGTACTTGAAATTCTTTCCTTTTCCCTTGTTGCCCAAGGTAAGCGTTGGCGCAGACGTGTAACCTGAACCCGCGTTGGTGACCGTAATGGTCGATATTGCATTGTTACTATTGACCGTGACAGTGCCCGTGGCTCGCACGCCACCGGCGGAGGGACCTGAAAAGGTTACCGTCACACCGCTGGGCGGGTACCTGCTTCCACCTCTAGTCACGCTGACGCTGCTGACCTTCTTTGACGAGGTCGGTTTATAAAAGTAAACAGAGAAAGTGCTGTCGTTTGAAATCGAACCCGGGGCCTTGTCGGTTCCGTCGGCGTTGACCTGCAGCTTGTAACGGATGCGCGGATCGTAATACATGAGGTTCACATCGGGCGACTTTGCGGCGTATTTATCGTTGTCATCCTCGGTGGACACACTATATTGATACATATATGTCCAGTCCATTGACCCAGAATCATCGAAAACCAGCACCAAATTGGGTTCGACCGCCCCGCTCTGCGTCAGCAGCGGCGTCTGGGCCATCTGGGCCTGCGCCGAGAACACCAAGGCGCAGATGGCAACGAACCCCAGCATCCAGCGGGAAAAGTGTTTGAACATATTGAAATTCCGTTGAATAGTTGACTGCGGTTCGAGATCAATTGCCTCCGTCGTGGTCGCCACCACCACCAGGTTCACCGCCAGTGCCGCCGCCAGTGCCACTGCTACCCGAGGAACCCAGCTCGATGGTTGTCTGCAGCCACACTTCGGCGCCGACCGGGCGCCTGTCGCTGCCAGTCACGGCAGGCACTTCCGGGCCGAATCCGCGGGCGGTGACCACGAAGGTGGTCGTCATGGGGGTGGCAGGGGGGGGTGGATCCACCTCGGTACGCAGCTTCTCGACGATGCACTCGGGGGCGCGGCTAAATGTAGCCCTCAGATCAGACTGATTGACTGCGGCAAGGGGCACCGTGAAGAGGTGCGTCCAGGGCTTGTCCCAGTGATCCAGCGTTTGCCAAGCCGGCGAAGCACTCGCATCCACGATCAAAAAGGAAGGAGTACTCGACGGATTCAGGGTCAAGTCCTCACAGTAGCGCAATGCAATCTCGGCCGATTGGGTCGCCAGGTTGGTGGTACGCACTGCACCAGAGATACTTTCGTTCGAGGAAGCATTGCGCAAACTCAACGCAGCGAGGAGGGACACAATTGTGAGGATGATCAGTGCAACGATGAGCACAATGCCGCGCTGCTGGCGATTCGATAATGAGCGAGGCGACATAAGAGGGGGTGCAAACATGGAGCTGCTTTAATTAAAACCGGTCAGCCGATTACGCAATCCCACCGTGGTGGAGTAAGCACGGCGCAGGCGCAAGTCTGGCGGGTTAGTTACTACGGTGCCGTCGCACTTGGTGTAGCGAGCCGATGCTGCGTTGTCAACCACCGGCTTTTCACTGCGCATCAGCACGCAAATGCGCACCGTCATCACGCGCGCCCAACGGGCTGGGTCGTCAGTCAGGGCGGCAAGGTCGGACTGGGTCAGGATAGCAGTTGCATCCAGGTAACCCGCCACCGCCGTGATCGTGCCCGTGGCCACGCCGGCGCCGTAGGTGAGTTGCATATCCTCGACGTTTTCTACCAGTGGTTGCTCGCCGCCGCCGTTTCCCTTGCAGTAAAGGCTAGGAACGCTGCTTTTGGAGGGCGTGTCGATATAGAAGCGGTTGTCGGCCCCATAAAAGGTGGCCGTTGCTGCCGAGTCGGTTGTGGTGGCGGTGACGCTGGTGACGGTCGCGGTCTGGGCCGTCAGGCTCTGGCCGAGGCAGTCCGTGGGTTTTCCTCCGCTGGTGGGCACCGTGTTGTAGGCGTCCGCTTCGTAGCTGATGGCGATTGAGTCCGGCGATGTCGTACTCGCCACGCAGGTCAGCTCTGGGATGGTAAGGGCCGTGGTGATATTGCTGAACTTGCCGTCGCATCCGCGAACGATGTAGGACGAGGCGCCGAAGACCGGATTGCGTTGGAAAGCAAGGGCACGATTGGGCTGCTTGGGGTTATTCCCGGCCATTCGTAACTGCTGGGTCAGGATGGTCAGCGCGGCGTTGGCATCCTCGTTCATGCGTGCTTCGGCATCAGCCACGCGCGAGGCTGCAGCAGAACCCAGATAGGCCGACATGGTGGCCAATATCACGACCAAACCAATGGTCAGCGAAACCATCAACTCAATCAGCGTGAGGCCCCGCATGGCACGGATCGAATAGGGGTACGAGCGTTTCATAGTTTGAAGCGCACGTAGAGACAGCGCGGTTTGGGATCGGTGAACTCCGCGACCTCGGCGGGACAGTTGTCCGAGTTGGCGGCATCGAGCGCGCCAAAGGTGGTTGGTTCGTTCCAGACGATCCACAGGTTGCCGTCGTCGATGCCACTGGCCACGTCACGCTGAACGAGCATCCCTCCCAGAGGCAGTTCCCTGCGCACGGCACGCAGGGTGTACATACGGTCTTGGTAGGCTATCTTGGTGGCATCACAGCCCGGGTAGACACAATCGTACCCCGTCAGATTGTCGATGGTGCCATCCTTTCCTGTATAACTTAAAGCCTCGTTGTAAGTTCCGGCCTGGAATGCCCCCTTGTTAGCGCGCATTCTCTCGATATGCTCTACCGCCAGGGTCACTGCCTTGGCCCGATAGCCGGCCAGTTTGGGAAGTTGTACCGCATAGGCCATCATGCTACCCAACGAAAGCATGCCGAACGACAGAATCAGAATGGCCACCAATACCTCAATCAGTGAAGCACCAACCTGAAATGAACGACTACGGTGAGGGGATAAAAAAACGCTATTGTTCATATGCAACGCCTTCATGAAGTACAAGAAGCGTTGCCATTGCCGGCAATACGTCCCCGTCCACCAAGACTGACGCAGACCACCCGTTGCAGGTCATTGGTGTAATGATCGTTACTGCCAAACTGAAGTGACCCAGCCCCTGCCGACAAGCTTCGAAGACGTCCGGTGGCTGTGAATTGGAATTTGCTGGACGCTTTGGCATCAACGATGGAGTCCGGTGAAGTTAAGGCGGACTGCACACGTAACACCGGATCAGTGCTCGTACTGGTTCTCGTGCCATTGCCATCGAGGTCGTAAAAAATAATCCAACCACTGGCCCACCCGTTTCCGCTGGACCCAGAACCAGTGTTGCACACCGGCTTAATGGCCTCCGGACTATCGCTGCGACACATCACTACATTGCCGCCACGGCGTATCGCCTCACTGCGAGCAAATCGCAAGTCCGCAAGAAAGATATTTACACTGCTTGAAATGGCGTTGGATTGAATGAGGCGTTGGAATGAGGGCACTGCCAGCGTGGTCAGTATTGCAGCGATGGCAATCACCACCAGCAGTTCGACCAACGTAAAACCTCGGAACTTGTTCATTTGTGATAGTTTGCAACAATTCAATGCGAGCGTTTTGCCTCGCCGGATTGACGGCGGCCTACAACGGATGAGCGGTAGCCTCAAGAGAACGCCTTATTTCATCGTTTCTCGCTCCGCCTGAATCAGAATGGTCAATTCGCCCCAAGGAGCAACCCTTTGTACGATCTCAAATCAAGTCGCGCCCAATTGCCCGCATCTTCTACTTCGAACTTTACCTTTCAGGCCCTAACCTGGGCTGAACAAGCAAGCACCATTGCCAATCCAAACCCTCGCGTCGGCTGCCTGATCGCCACGCCGGATGGAACGGTTTTAGGCATCGGCCACACCCAACGCACCGGCGGCCCGCACGCAGAAATCATGGCTCTGCGAGATGCGGCAGCCCAAGGCCATTCCGTCAAAGGCGCCACCGCCTACGTCACCCTGGAGCCCTGCTCCCACCACGGCCGCACGCCCCCCTGCTGCGATGCACTGATTGCGGCAGGCATTGGCAAGGTGGTGGTTTCGATTCAAGACCCCAACCCTCTCGTGGCGGGCCAAGGCATCGCCCGGCTTCGAGCCGCCGGCATAAACGTCGAAGTTGGCCCCGGCGCCGCTGAATCCCGCGAACTTAACATCGGCTTTTTCAGCCGCATGATCCGCAAAACGCCGTGGGTCCGCATGAAAATGGCGGCATCCTTGGACGGAACGACCGCGCTGGCCAATGGCCAAAGCCAGTGGATCACCTCACCCGAAGCGCGTGCCGACGGCCACGCCTGGCGTGCGCGTGCCTGCGCGGTGCTGACGGGTATTGGCACCGTGCTGCAAGACAACCCGCGACTGGATGTGCGCGAGGTACCAACGCCGCGCCAGCCGCATATCGTGGTGGTGGACAGCCGGCTGCAAACCCCGCTCGACGCTCATCTTTTCATAGCTGGTCGCGCTTGCATCATCTACGCTGCAGCTCAAAATGATGAAAAAAAAGCAGCACTTGAAGCGCGTGGCGCCACGGTGGTCATGTTGCCCGATGCCCATGGCAAAGTGGACCTGGCCGCGATGATGAAAGACTTGGGGACCCGCGAGATCAATGAACTGCACGTTGAGGCCGGCAGCAAGCTCAATGGCTCGCTGATCCGCGCCGGGCTGGTCGATGAGTTTTTAATCTATCTGGCTCCCAAGCTGCTGGGTCCGGGCCAGGGCATGGCGTCGTTTGGGCCGCTGCAATCGCTTTCCGAGGCGGTTGAACTTGAGTTCAAGTCCACGGACAGGGTGGGAGTTGATTTGCGCATTATTGCCCGTGCGGCTGGACGTGATCAGTTTTAAAAGCCCCCGGCCCAACGATCTTTTCAGACCTTAAATGGGCCTGCCCGACGAGATGACCCGATTCCCTGCGAAAATAGCGCCATGTTTACCGGAATCATCACCGGCTTGGGGCGCATCGTCGCCATACAAAGCTTGGGCAGCTCTTCACTTCATGGAAAACGACTCACCATCGAAACACCTGCGGGGTATCTTGACGACGTGGGTCTGGGCGACAGCATTGCGCTGAACGGCGCCTGCATGACGGCTACCACGCTTGACCCTGCCCACAACCAGTTTTCCATCGACATTTCTGCTGAATCACTCGCCAAAACCTGCGGCCTGGCCGAGGCAGGCGTCATCAACCTTGAAAAAGCCCTGCGCGCCAACGATCGCCTGGGCGGCCACATTGTTTCGGGTCATGTGGACGGTATCGGCCGCGTGACGCATTTCGCCCAGGTGGGCGAAAGCTGGGAGTTGCGCCTGCGCGCGCCACAGGCGCTGGGCAAATACCTGGCGTACAAAGGCTCAATCACCGTCAACGGCGTGAGCCTGACGGTTAACCGGGTTACCGACCTGACGGGCGATGCAGACGGCAGCGAGATCAGCATCAACCTGATTCCCCACACCGTACAAAATACAGCCCTTGGCCAACTGACCAAGGGCTCTGAGGTCAATCTGGAGATCGACCTGATCGCGCGCTACGTCGAGCGCATGCTCAAAGACACCCACCCCCCCATCGCTCCCGTAGCCCCCGCAACCACAAACTGAACCATGACAACTGTAATTTCCCCCGTTGAAGACATCGTGGCCGACATGCGCGCCGGCCGCATGGTGATTTTGGTCGACGAGGAAGACCGCGAAAACGAGGGTGATCTGGTGCTGGCCGCCGACCATGTGACCGCTGACGCCATCAACTTCATGGCGCGCTTTGGTCGTGGCCTGATTTGCCTGACGCTCACCCGTGAACGCTGCGAACGCCTGCAATTGCCGCCCATGACGGTGCGTAACGGGGACAAAAAAGGCACAGCCTTTACGGTCTCAATCGAAGCAGCAGAAGGCGTCACCACCGGAATCTCGGCGGCAGACCGGGCCCGCACCGTGCAGGCGGCCGTAGCCAAAGACGCAACGGCCGACGACCTGGTGCAGCCCGGCCACATCTTTCCCTTGCAGGCCGTAGAAGGCGGCGTGCTGATGCGCGCGGGCCATACCGAAGCCGGTTGTGACCTGGCGACCATGGCGGGCTGCAGCCCCGCGTCTGTCATTTGCGAAATCATGAAAGACGACGGCACCATGGCGCGTCTGCCGGACCTGCAACTGTTTGCAGCCGAGCACGGCCTGAAGATTGGTACGATTGCCGACCTGATTGAACACCGCAGCCGAGTCGAGTCGCTGGTTGAAAAGCAGGGCTCCCGCCTGATCAATACGGTCTTCGGCGAATTCACCCTTCACGCGTTCAAAGATACAACAGCCCACGCCGTGCATCTGGCGCTGGTCAAAGGGCAGTGGGACGCCAGTGAAACCGTGATGGCCCGTGTGCATGAGCCGCTGTCCATTTTGGATGCGCTGGAAGTGGGCCGCACCATGCACTCCTGGAGCCTGGATGCCAGCCTGTCGCGAATTGCCTCTGAAGGCAAAGGCGTGGTGGTGCTGCTCAACTGCGGCGAAAGCGCCGAGCAGCTGCTGGCGCAGTTTGAGGGCACCGCACGCGCCGCCCATGGCCCCGAGCGGGGCCGCATCGACTTGCGCACTTACGGCATTGGCGCGCAGATTTTGCGTGAATGTGGCGTGCACAAAATGAACCTGATGGGCAACCCGCGCCGCATGCCCAGCATGACAGGCTACGGCCTGGAAATTGTCGGCTACGTCACCCCTGCCAAATAACTGCTAGCTAACTGACAAATCAACTCAAAGGGAATTCATCGTGTTTGGTGCAGAAAAAGGTTCGGCTGACAAGCTTGACGGCAAAAAATTATCGATTGGCATTGTGCAGGCTCGCTTCAATGAAGGCATTACCAATGCCCTGGCCGAGGCCTGCAGGCAGGAGCTGATCGCCTTGGGGGTGGAAGAAAAAAACATCACCCACGTCAAGGTGCCTGGCGCCCTGGAAGTGCCTTGCGCACTGCAGGCCCTGGCAGAAAGCGAAAAATTCGATGCGCTCGTAGCCCTGGGCTGCATCATTCGTGGCGAGACCTACCACTTCGAATTGGTGGCCAATGAAAGCGGTGCGGCCGTGACGCGCCTGGCGCTGGACTACCAGTTGCCGATTGCGAACGCCATACTGACCGTCGAAAACCTGGCACAGGCCATGGCGCGCCAGGATGAAAAAGGACGCGATGCCGCGCGCGTGGCCGTCGAAATGGCCAATCTGCTCGATGAGCTTACATAAGCGTTCACCCAACTCCCTCTTTCACCTAACCGGCAATCAACCGGTCACTATTGGTACCTCATGGCAGAACCCCTCATCAAACTCAAACGCCCGCCGCAAACACGGACTGGCCTGACCGACACCGGCGTAAAAAAGGCCGCTGACAAATCGGCCCGTACCCGTGCGCGTGAATTTGCCCTGCAAGCCCTGTACCAGTACCTGGTGGGCCGCAACGAAACGGAATCGATTGACGCCTTCACCCGCGACCTGGTGGGGTTTCACAAGGCCGATTCGGCCCATTACGATGCCCTGCTGCACGGCTGCATTGACGCCGCACAGACGCTTGACGACAGCATCACGCCCTTGCTGGACCGGAAAATGGCCGAGATTTCACCGGTTGAACATGCCGTGCTGTGGATAGGCGTTTACGAATTCAGCCATTGCCCCGACGTGCCCTACCGCGTCGTGATCAATGAATGCATTGAGCTGGCCAAAGCCTTTGGCGGCACCGACGGCCACAAGTACGTCAACGGCGTGCTGCACAAACTGGCGCCCTCCCTGCGCGCCGAAGAAGTGGCCATCGACCAGGCCAAGTGAAATTGAAACCCTGAAAGACTTGCCTTGAAAATTGCCCAGCGGGCTCAACGCATTGAGCCGTTTTATGTCATGGAGGTGGCCAAGGCTGCTTCGGCGATGGCGCAAGAACTTGCCCACACCGCTCAGCCCATGATCTTTCTGAACATCGGCGAGCCCGACTTCACGGCGCCGCCGCTGGTGCAGCAGGCAGCAACGCGCGCCATTGCCCAGGGCCATACGCAATACACCCAGGCCACAGGCCTGCCGGCCTTGCGCGAACGCATCAGTGACTGGTACGCCGCGCGATTTGGCGCGCAGGTGGCCCCCAGCCGCATCATCATCACGGCGGGGGCGTCTGGCGCGCTGCAACTCGCCTGCCTGGCGTTGATCGAGGCCGGTGACGAAATTTTGATGCCCGACCCGAGCTACCCGTGCAACCGCCACTTTGTGGGCGCAGCAGAAGGCACGGCGGTCTTGATTCCGACCACCGCCGAGGAGCGCTTTCAGCTGACCGCCGACAAGGTCAAAGCGGCCTGGACCGCTAAAACGCGCGGCGTGTTGCTGGCATCGCCATCCAACCCCACGGGCACCTCGATTGCCCCCGAAGAACTGCAGCGGATTCACGAGTTTGTGCACAGCCAGGGCGGCATCACGCTGATTGACGAGATTTACCTGGGCCTGAGCTACGAAGAGCACTTCGGGCATTCGGCACTGGCCATGCCCGGCGAGTTGGGCCAAAGCATCATCAGCATCAACAGCTTCAGCAAGTACTTCAGCATGACTGGCTGGCGGCTGGGCTGGCTGGTGGTGCCCGAAGCGCTGGCTCCAGTGATCGAGCGGATCGCGCAAAACCTGGTGATTTGCGCCAGCACGGTGTCGCAACACGCCGCGCTGGCCTGCTTTGAGGCCGACAGCCTGCTCGAATACGAACGCCGCCGCGCCGAATTCAAGGCTAGGCGCGACTATTTCATTCCTGAACTCAATCGCCTGGGCCTGCGCGTGCCCGTGATGCCGGACGGCGCTTTCTACGCCTATGCCGACTGCACCGAAGCCGCCGCCCGCCTGGGCGTGAGCGGCAGCTGGAACTTTTCCTTCGAGCTAATGAAGCGCGCCCACCTGGCCGTGACGCCGGGCCGGGACTTCGGCCAGGCGGCGCCGGAGCAGTTTGTGCGTTTTTCCACCGCCAGTTCCATGGCGGATTTGCAGGAAGCCGTGGCGCGGCTGGAGAGGGTGCTGGCATGAACGCCCCCGCCCGCCCCGGGCAGGTTTTTGAATGGACCCTGCGCGTGTATTGGGAAGACACCGACGCCGGCGGCATTGTTTTTTATGCCAACTACCTGAAATTTTTTGAACGTGCCCGCACCGAATGGCTCAGATCACTGGGCATTGAGCAGCAGCGCCTCAAGGAAAGTACCGGCGGCATGTTTGTGGTGCTGGAAACCAGCATTCGCTACCGCCGCCCTGCCCGACTTGACGATGAACTGATTGTTACGGCGAGCATGGTCGAAACAGGCCGCGCATCCATGATAATCAAGCAGCAGGCGCTATTAAAAACAGAGCAACCAGGTGAAATACCCGCCCTGCTCTGCGACGGCACGATCAGGATTGGCTGGGTCAATGCCACCAGCGTTCAGCCGACCCGCATGCCAGCCTCCCTTTCAGCCTGCTTTCCTTCCTGACAGCTTCAATACCTAGCCAAAGCGTCCCATGAACCAAGACCTCTCGATTGTCAGTCTCCTTCTTAACGCCAGCTGGGTGGTCCAGGGCGTGGTGCTACTGCTGGTGGGTGTGTCCATTGCCAGCTGGGCCGCTATTTTCAGAAAAATCGTGGCGCTCAAGCGGGCTCAATTGCTCAACGATGAATTCGACCGGGAGTTCTGGTCGGGCACCAGCCTGAACGACTTGTTTGCAGGCGCAGCGCAAAACGCCAAGCACTCGGGCGCCATGGAACGCATTTTTGCCAGCGGCATGCGTGAATATCAGAAACTGCGGGAACGCCAGATCAACGATGCCGGCACCCTGCTCGACGGCGCACGCCGCGCCATGCGGGCCAGTTACCAGCGCGAACTCGACACCATTGAATCCAACCTGTCATTTCTGGCCACGGTCGGCTCGGTGTCGCCTTACGTCGGCCTGTTTGGCACGGTCTGGGGCATCATGCATGCCTTCACCGGCCTGGCGGCGCTGGAGCAGGTCACGCTGGCCACGGTAGCGCCCGGCATTGCAGAAGCGCTGGTGGCCACGGCCATTGGCCTGTTTGCGGCCATCCCGGCCGTGGTCGCCTACAACCGCTTTTCCCACGACATCGACCGCATAGCGAACCGCCTGGAAACCTTCATCGAAGAGTTCTCCAATATCCTGCAGCGCAACCTGGGTGCGCAGTCGCCCTCCGGTCACTGAGATGTTGACCCCCACGCTTTTCACAACGCGGCCTGTGCTGCGGCTGTCAGCCTAAGGAAAAACACCATGCCAGCAGTCAGTTCCCGCGGCCGGGGTCGTCGCACCATCAGTGAAATCAACATGGTGCCGTTCATCGACGTCATGCTGGTTCTGCTCATCATCTTCATGGTGACGGCGCCGCTGATCACGCCCAGCATGATTGCCCTGCCCAAGGTCGGCAAGGCGCCCAGCCAGCCGCAAAATCCAGTGCAGATATTGATCAGCAAGGACGAGACCGTTCAAATCAAGTTCAAGACTGACAGCGTGGCCAGCGATGTGCGCAACGTAGCGGGTGACATCGTCAAGCTACAGCCAGGCGTCAAAGCCGCAGCCCCCGAAGCCGTGCCGGTCGTCATCAGCGCGGACAAGTCCATCAAGTACGAAACCGTGGTGCAGGTCATGGACAACCTGCAAAAAGCCGGCGTGTCACGAGTTGGCCTGTCGGTGCAAACCGGCAAGTAAGCAGAAGTTTGCACGGTCCCATGCCCAGCACCCACGAACGCCTTGAATTTGGCCCCCCGCGCGAAACCGCCTCACCACGGTCTTTTGCGCTGGCCTTGTTCGTTCATGTCTTGCTGATTGCCGCATTGACCTGGGGCGTCAGCTGGAAAAGTACGGACCGGGCGAGCACTTTCGAGGCCGAACTGTGGTCCAGCGTACCGCAGCAGGCGGCGCCCAAACTGGTCGAACCCCCACCACCGCCTCCTGCGCCAGCACCTGAGCCAACACCTGCGCCAGCACCTGCGCCAGCACCTGCGCCAGCACCTGCGCCAGCACCTGAGCCAACACCTGCGCCACGGCCTGTGCCAGCGCCCAGGCCTGCGCCCGCACCCCCTGAAGTCAAGGTGACGCCGCCGGCGCCCGACGTGGACATTGCGCTGCAGCAGGAAAAGAAACGCAAGTTGCTACAGCAGCAAAAAGAGGAAGCCGCCGAAAAGGCCGAAAAAGCGCAGAAGTTGCAGGACAAGCGAAAAGCCGAGCTGCAGGCCAAAAAAGAACTGGCGATAGAAAAAGAGAAAGAACTGGAAAAAGAAAAGGCACAAAAAGTCAGGGACGACCTGGCCAAGCGCAAAACGGCCGAAGAAGCCAAAAAACTCGAAGCGAAAAAGCAGGAAGCCGCCGCGCAAGCCAAAGAAAAGCAGGCAGAAGCTGAGGCGGCCACCAAGAAGCAGCGCCAGGAAAACATGAAGCGCATCGCAGGCCTGGCAGGCGCCACCGGCGCTGCTGATGCGAAAGGCTCCGCCCAAAAATCCAGCGGGCCGTCGGCCGGCTACGGCGGCAAGGTCAGGGCGGCGGTAAAACCCAACGTGATTTTTTCCGACGACATTGCAGGCAACCCCACGGCCGAAATTGAGGTGCGCACTACGCTGGACGGCTCCATCATCAGTCAGCGCCTTATCAAATCAAGCGGCAACAAGTCCTGGGATGACGCTGCGATCAAGGCCGTGATCCGCACCGGCACCCTGCCGCGCGACACCAATGGCCGGGTGCCCACGCCCATGATCCTGGAAATGCGGCCGAAAGACTGAAGCGGCAAGCCGGTTGGAAATTCCACCCGGCAACTTCAGCCACTATCAAAATAGTAGCTGCAATCTCCCGTCCTTATTGCACCATATCCCTATTTCACTCATAAACAATGCTGGACGGGCCCTGCATGGCCCAGCTGGCCAGCGCCGCATCGCTCGGGAAAAACCTGGCGGCCTCGCCCAGATGAAGCTCGGCGCTGGCGCCTTCTCGCCGCAGACTCAGCCGCACCGGCAAGCCGCGCAGGAGCGCGCCCTGCTCCGACATTTCGGGGCGCGGGGGAAAGTCCTTGACCAGGCGCGAAATGTCGGGCGGCGTGCCTTTTTCCACATCCACCGCCACGCGCAGATACCGGCCAAACTTGCAGCGCGCTGTCTCCAGGTCCCAGACCTGCGTGACCTTGAAGCGACGGCCAAAACGCTCGGACGCGCCCTGCAGCGCGCCCTGCACAATCACCAGCTCGTCGTCTTTAAGCAGGTTGCGGTGTGCGTTGAAGGTCGCCTCGTCCACCGACGCTTCGAGCACGTCAGTTTTGTCGTCGAGCTTGAAGATGATCAATTTGCCGCGGTTGCCATTGATCACGCGCAAGTCGCTGAGGATGGCCGCCAGCATTTGCGGGTCGCGTGAATCACTGAGGTCTTCGATTTTCCGCTTGGCAAACTGCCGCACCTCCGTGACCACCTCGTCAAACAAGTGGCCCGACAGGTAAAAACCAATCGCCGTTTTCTCCAGCACCAGGCGCGCCTTGACGCCGAACATGGTCGCCTCGACCAGCGGCGGCTCCTGGGTGCTGGCGGCATGCGAGTCCGACATGTCAAACAGGCCGCCCTGGTTGGCATTGGCTTCGGTGGCGGCGGCAAATTCAAAGGCGCGGTCCACCGAGGCCAGCAGCTCGGCGCGGTTCAGGTGCATGTTGTCAAACGCGCCGCCCTTGATCAGCGCGTCCACGGTGCGCTTGTTGAGCTTGCTGCGATCCACCCGGACGCAAAAGTCGTACAGCGACGTGAACGGGCCGCCTTCCTTGCGGGCTGCGACGATGGCGGCAATGGCCTGCTGGCCTGTGCCCTTGATGGCACCCAGGCCGTAGCGCACGGCGGTGGCGCTGATGGGCTCAAAACGGTAGTCGCCCCGGTTCACATCGGGCGATTCAAACTGGATGCCCATTTTCTGCGCATCGCCAAACAATATCTTGAGCTTGTCGGTGTCGTCAGCTTCCACCGTCATGTTGGCGGCAAAAAATTCGGCCGGAAAATGCACCTTGAGCCAGGCCGTGTGATAGGCCAGCAGCGCGTAAGCGGCCGAGTGCGACTTGTTGAAGCCGTAACCCGCAAACTTCTCCATCAGGTCAAACACCTCGTCGGCCTTTTCCTGACTCAAGCCGTTGATGCCCGCGCCCTTGCGGAAGATTTCCCGGTGCTGGGCCATCTCTTTCTCGTCTTTTTTACCCATGGCGCGGCGCAGCATGTCGGCGCCGCCCAGCGAGTAGCCGCCCAGGATCTGCGCGGTCTGCATCACCTGCTCCTGGTAGACCATGATGCCGTAGGTTTCCTCCAGCATCGGCTTGACGCGTGGATCCGGGTATTCGGGCACTTCCTTGCCCTGCTTGCGCGCAATGTAGGTCGGAATCAGGTCCATCGGACCGGGACGGTAGAGCGCGTTCATCGCGATCAGGTCTTCGAGCCGGTCGGGTCGGGCGTCCTTCAGCATGCGCTGCATGCCGATACTTTCAAACTGGAATACGGCTTCGGTCTTGCCCTCGGCAAACAGCCGGTAGACCCGCGCATCATCGAGCGGCAGGTTCTCGAAGCTGAAATCTTTCTGCGCCGGGTAGCGCTTGACGATGAATTCCTTGGCTATTTCCAGGATGGTCAGCGTGGCCAGGCCCAAAAAGTCGAACTTGACCAGGCCAATCGCTTCCACGTCGTTTTTGTCAAACTGGCTGACGGCCGAGCTGCTACCGGGCTGCAGATACAGCGGGCAAAAATCCGTCAGCTTGCCGGGCGCAATCAACACACCGCCGGCGTGCATGCCCACGTTGCGCGTCAGGCCTTCGAGCTTGCGGGCCAGCTCCAGCAGCGTGTGCACGTCTTCTTCCTTGCTCTCGCGCTCGGCCAAAATGGGCTCCGCCTCCAGCGCATAGACCATCTTGTCATTTTTCTTGCGGTCGGCCGGCACCAGCTGCAGCGTGACGGCCTGGCCGGGCTTGTTGGGAATGAGCTTCGAAATGCCGTCGCAAAACCCATACGGAAAATCCAGCACCCGGCCCACGTCGCGAATCGCCGCGCGCGCCGCCATGGTGCCAAAGGTCACGATCTGGCTGACCGCCTCGTGGCCGTATTTGTCCTTCACATAGTCAATCACGCGGTCGCGGTTTTGCTGGCAAAAGTCGATATCAAAGTCAGGCATCGATACCCGCTCAGGGTTCAGGAATCGCTCAAACAGCAGGTTGTAGCGCAGCGGGTCCAGGTCGGTGATCTTCAGCGCATACGCCACCAGAGAGCCAGCGCCGGAGCCCCGTCCCGGGCCGACCGGGCAGCCATTGTTTTTGGCCCACTGGATGAAGTCGCCCACAATCAAAAAGTAGCCCGGAAAGCCCATCTTCAGGATGGTGTTGATCTCGAACTCCAGCCGTTCCACATACTCGGGCCGCTTGGCATCGCGCACCTCCGGTTTGGGGTAGAGGTGCGCCAGGCGCTCTTCGAGCCCCTCAAACGAGGTTTGCCGGAAGTAGTCCTCCGCCGGCATGCGCACGCCATCGACTTCGGGCGTGGGGTAATCGGGCAGCATGGGCTTGCCCAGCTCCAGCGTGAGGTTGCAGCGCTTGGCAATTTCCAGTGTGTTGCCCAAGGCTGAGGGCACGTCGGAAAACAACTCGGCCATCTGGGCAGCTGACTTGAAATACTGCTCGCGCGTGAACTTGCGCACGCGGCGCGCGTTGCCCAGAATTTCGCCTTCGGAAATACACACGCGCGCCTCGTGCGCCTCGTAGTCGTCATAGGTTAAAAACTGCACCGGGTGCGTGGCCACCACCGGCAGCCCCAGCCCGGCCGCCAGCTGCACGGCGGCGGCCACGTGGCGCTCGTCCTCGGGGCGCTGGGCGCGCTGCAATTCAATGTAGAAGCGCTGGGGAAAGATGGCGGCCAGGTGCAGCGCGCATTCCTGCGCGCGCTCGCCGTCGCCCTGCACCAGGGCCTGGCCGACGGCGCCGCCCTGGGCACCCGACAGCGCAATCAGGCCCTCATTGAGCTCTTGCAGCCATTCCAGCTTGATGATGGCCTGGTCACGCACCACATTTTTGGTCCAGGCGCGCGTGATCAATTCCGACAGGTTCAGGTAGCCGCGGTGGTTTTGCACCAGCAGCAGCAGTCGGGCTGGCGATGCACTGGCCTCTTTTCCAGGCACCTGCACCCAGACATCCGCACCAATCAGGGGTTTCACCCCGGTCTTGCGGCACTCTTTGTAAAACTTGATGGTGCCGAAAAGGTTGCTCAAATCGGTGATGGCCAGCGCGGGCTGGCGGTCCGCTGCGGCGGCGTCGACGATCTCATCGATGCGGTTGGTACCGTCAACGACTGAAAACTCGGTGTGAATTCTTAAATGGACAAACATGCGCCTCATTTTAGGACGTGGCCCCCCGCGCACTATGTGAGCGGCTGTAAGCGCCCGACCGAGCGCGGGCCTTGCCTACAATTGGCAGCATCATGCAAATTCTGAACATTGCCGCGTACAAATTTGTCGCGCTCGACGGCCTGCCAGCGCTGCAGGCCACGTTTGCAGACACGCTGCAGGCGCGCGCCATCAAGGGCACGGTGCTGCTGGCCGAAGAAGGCATCAACCTGTTTCTGGCCGGCGCGAGCGCCGACATTCATGATTTTCTGGCCGGGCTGCGGACCGATGCTTGTTTTGCAGACCTTGAAATCAAGGAAAGCTGGTCGGCCGCCCAGCCTTTCCGCAAATTGCTGGTCAAGATCAAGCCGGAAATCATCCGCATGAACCACCCGGCCATCCGGCCATCGGCGGGCCGCGCACCGGCCGTTGATGCAGCCACGCTGACGCGCTGGCTGGACAGCGGGCACGACGACGACGGCCGGCCTGTGGTGACGCTGGACACGCGCAATGCGTTTGAGGTGGACGTCGGCACCTTCAAGAACGCCATTGACTGGCGCATAGACAAGTTCACCGAGTTCCCGCAGGCGCTGCTGGATCACCGCGAGCAACTGCAGGGCAAGACCGTGGTCAGCTTTTGCACCGGCGGCATTCGCTGCGAAAAGGCCGCGATCCTGATGCAGGAAGCGGGTCTGGATAACATCTACCAGCTCGACGGCGGCATTCTGAAATACTTTGAAGTCAGTGGCCACAGCCACTTTGAGGGCGAATGCTTCGTCTTTGACCAGCGCCGGGCGCTGGACCCGGCCCTGCAGCCCCGGGTCAACCCCCAGGCGCCCGTTTCAGGAGATTGATAGCCATGCATTCAATTTTGGATTCTGGCGACGCAGCCGCGAATCTGGCCCGGCATTTTCTGCAGGTCCGCCAGCAAACCGAGTTGCTGGCGCAGCCGCTGAGCGCCGAGGACTGCCAGCTCCAGTCCATGCCGGACGCCAGCCCGGCCAAATGGCATCTGGCGCATGTCACCTGGTTTTTTGAAACTTTCGTGCTGGAGCGGTTTGAAGCGGACTTCACGCCGTTTGATGTGCGCTTTCGGGTGCTGTTCAACAGCTACTACAACGGCATTGGCGAGAAACACCCGCGCGCCCAGCGCGGGCTGATCAGCCGCCCCGCGCTGCAGGACGTGCTGGCCTACCGCGCGCAGTTGGATGCGCGGGTGCTCAAGCTGCTCGCGACGGCAGACCAGGGCGTTCAAAACGAGCTGGCGCCACTCATCACGCTGGGGTTGCACCACGAGCAGCAGCACCAGGAGTTGCTGCTGACCGACATCCAGCATGCGCTGTCGTTCAATCCGCAGCAGCCTGCCTACATTGCGCCCCAGCCGCAGGTGAAGGTCAATCCACAGCCGGTGCGCTGGCACGCTTACAGCGGTGGCCTGGTCAGCCATGGGTTTGACGCGCAACGGGACGGCACGTTTGCCTTTGACAACGAGACGCCGCGCCACCGCGTTTTCATCGCGCCGTTTGAGCTGGCCAGCCGGCCCATGTCCAATGGCGAGATGATGGCGTTCATCGCCGACGGCGGCTACCTGCGGCCCGAACTCTGGCTGTCTATGGGCTGGGACTGGGTCACCGCTGGCGCGCGCCGGCTGCCGCTTTACTGGCAGGGCAGCGCGGACGCCTACCGCCATTTCACGCTGCAAGGGCTGCTGACTGTGGACCCCGACGCGCCGGTCTGCCACCTCAGTTACTTTGAGGCCGACGCGTTTGCACGCTGGGCCGGTGCGCGTCTGCCCACCGAATTTGAATGGGAACTGGCCGCCCGCGCCCTGCCCGACTCAACGCTGCAGCCCGCCAACTTTGCAGAAAACGCGGCGTACCAGCCGATGCCGCGGATGCAAGGCGACGACGCGCCTGCGCAGCTGTACGGCGATGTCTGGGAGTGGACGCAGTCCAACTACAACCCCTACCCCGGCTACAAAGCCTGGAAGGGCGTGGTGGGCGAGTACAACGGCAAGTTCATGTGCAACCAGTTTGTGCTGCGCGGCGGCTCGTGCGCCACGCCGGAAAGCCACATCCGGGCGAGCTACCGCAACTTCTTCCCACCAGACGCGCAGTGGCAGTTCAGCGGCCTGCGGCTGGCGCGCGACGCCTGATAGCTGATTAGCGCTGGAACTTGCCGGCCACCTCAAGCACCCGCTTGCCCAGATTCCGGGCATTTTCCAGGTCACCGGGCAGCATTTCACTGGCACCCGCATCTGACGGGGATTGCGCCATGGCGCCGCTGTAGGAACCGAGGTAGTTGGCGTCGTTGCGCTGCGCGGCTTTGGTGTTGCTCGGCATCAGGCCCTGGCTGACCCAAAGCCCGCTGTGCTGCATCGCCAGGGTAAACAGGTAAGTCAACGTGGACAGCTTGTCGCCATTGAGGGACGCGCTGTTGGTGAAGCCCGCAAACAGCTTGTCTTTCCAGGCCTGGGTGTACCAGGGCTTGGACGACGCGTCGGCAAACTTCTTGAACTGCCAGCTCACGCTGCCCATGTAGGTGGGCGAACCCATGATGATGCCGTCGGCGGCCGCCAGCGTGTCCCAGCCGCCCTCGGGCAGGTTGCCATCGGCGTCAATCGCCACCAATTCTGCGTCGGCGCCCTCCGCCACCGCTTGCGCCATGCGCAGCGTGTGCCCGTAACCCGAATGAAAAACCACAGCTATTTTGGTCATGTCAAATCTCCTTGTGTTGAAAAAAGTGAAACACTGAAAAATCAGGGCGCCAGGTCAAACACCAGCACCTCGGCTTCCTGGCCGTCAGCCAGCACGATCCGGGGTTCGCCTTCAATCAAAAGCGCATCGCCGCCACTTAGCGGGTGGCCGTTCACCGACAGCGCGCCGCGTACCAGGTGCACATAGGTTTTTCGCGCCGGACTCAAGGCCAACGTGGCCGTTTCCGCGCCATTGAACAAGCCCGCATACATTTTTGCGTCTGCATGGATCGTGACCGAACCCTGCGCACCGTCGGGCGACGCCACCAGCCGCAGCGCGCCGCGCTTTTCAGCGTCAGCAAAGGTTTTCTGCTCGTAGCCGGGGGCAATGCCGCGCACGTTGGGCTCAATCCAGATTTGCAGGAAATGCGTGGCTTGGCCCTCGGCGTGGTTGAATTCGCTGTGCTGCACGCCGGTGCCGGCGCTCATGCGCTGCACGTCGCCGGGCGGAATGCCCTTGACGTTGCCCATGCTGTCCTTGTGCGCCAGTTCACCGCTGAGCACATAGCTGATGATTTCCATGTTTTGGTGGCTGTGCGTGCCAAAGCCCCGGCCAGCCGCCACCCGGTCCTCGTTGATCACGCGCAGGTTGCCAAAGCCCATGTGGGCCGGATCGTGGTAGCCGGCGAATGAAAAGGAATGAAACGACTTGAGCCAGCCGTGGTCGGCATAGCCACGTTCGCCGGACAATCTGGGGGTCATCATGGGAAGGTCCTTTCAGGGTTTGTTGCAAGTCCTTTACTGTAGACAATATCGGCGTTTCTGGCGTTGAACTGGTTTGATGGCATCATTCAATTTATTTGAATAAAAAATACCCCGATGATCAACAAACAGCTACGCAACACCCTCACGCCCGACACCATTGAACTGATAGGCGCAGTGCACCGCACGGGCAGCATGGCGGCCGCGGCGCGCGAGATGGGCGTGGTGCCCAGCGCCCTGACCTACCGCATTCGCCAGGTCGAGGACGCGCTCGATGTGCTGCTGTTTGACCGCTCCTCGCGCCAGGCCAAACTGACCGAGGCGGGCAAGGAATTGCTGCGCGAAGGCACGCGCCTGCTGGTCGAGCTGGACGCCATGGCCAACCGCGTCAAGCGCGTGGCGACGGGCTGGGAGCCGCAGCTCACGCTGGCGGTGGACAGCGTGATTTCGCGCACCACCGTGATGGAGTTGTGCGAGGCGTTTTTTGCGCTGACGCCGCCAACGCGCCTGCGGATTCGTGAAGAGGCGCTGTCGGGCACGCTGGAGGCCCTGAGCTCGGGTCAGGCCGACCTGGCGATTGGGGTGTCGATGGAGCCGTCGCTGAACAAATCGCTGCAAAGCAAGCCGCTGGGCAGCATCCACTTCATTTACGCAGTGGCGCCCCACCACCCGCTGGCCGAGGCGCCCGAGCCCGTCACGGATGCCATGCTGATGCCGCACCGCGCCGTGGCCGTGGCTGACTCGGTGCAACGGGGCAGCGGCGTAACCGTAGGCCTGCTCGGTGGCCAGGACATCTTCACCGTGCCCGGCATGCAGGAAAAACTCGACGCACAGCTGCGCGGCCTGGGCGGCGGCTTTCTGCCCGAATACCTGGCGCGCCCGCACATTGCCAGCGGCCGGCTGGTGGAAAAGAAAATGGAA
>Ga0123337_10001815_pt1 | contig 26078 bp, 19 predicted proteins | sample frozenSSSSmetaG_FD_89792 | JGI IMG/M metagenome (GOLD analysis project Ga0123337, IMG submission 89792) | Glacier valley bacterial and archeal communities from Borup Fiord, Nunavut, Canada, to study Microbial Dark Matter (Phase II) -... | ecosystem: Environmental > Aquatic > Freshwater > Ice >...
AGGCTATGGAAAAATGGCATGAACTTAAACCTGAATTATTTAAATTTAATCCTAATGATTTTAAAATTAAAATTCTATCTTTAAATCAAATTAATAGTCAAGTAACCTTATGAAACTCGACATGTAATACATAATGATAAAAAAATTAATTTATGAATATTAATAAAAAACTGATATTAATTTTTGTTTTTATTGCTTTTTCAAAAATCAGTTACGCCCAAGGGGAATTAGATTTTAAGGAATTGATTCATGACTTTGGAAATATAGAAGAAGGAAAAGAGGCAAAGTTTGAATTCGCATATAAAAATTCTGGAAATGCTCCAGTTATAGTTTCTGCAGCCCAACCCTCTTGCGGATGTACTATTGGAGAATTTACCAAAGATCCTGTTTTGCCAGGAAAATCAGGAAAAGTAACAGCTATTTATAATACTGTGAACAGGCCCGGTAGCTTTTATAAAACCATTTCAGTTACAAACAATGGTAAATTACATTCCGTGTTACTTACGATAAAAGGGACAGTAGTTCCAAAATCTCAAATTCCTGCAGTTACTGTTGAGCAATTAAAAAAATCCCCTATCCTTTCTTTGGTTGCGTTACAACATAACTATGGGCAGGTAGAAAAATCTAAAACAGTTTCCACTGAAATTAAATTAAAAAATTCCGGAAAAACTGCACTTAAAATTAATAGTGTTAGTAGCCCTTGTCACTGTTTTGCCTTTACTGTTTCTAGCCCATCAATTGCTCCAGGAGATAGTGCTAGCATAGAATTTAAATATACACCAAGGGTTATTGGAGAAAGAAAGGAGTTTGTAAATGTTTTTTCAAACGATTTAAATAAACCTCAGGTTGAATTACAATTCCAAGCAAATGTGGTTGAAAGTTTAACCAATCCAAGTATGGTAAAGGAAGAAAAAATTAAAGCTCCTTTTTAGTTAAAATATGTTAAAGATAAAGTTATGTTTTATCTTTAACATATTATTAATGATCATAAAAATTACGTTGCCTAGTAATTTTCAAATCTTGTAATAAAGTTGATTTCGCTCTGATTGTAAAACTATAAGACGTAAAAGTTCCAAACGGAATCCAACTTATCAGCATATCCCAACAATGTAAATCTCGATTAATATTTAAACTTGTATAGCTTAACTGGCCATGTTGGATATCATATCCAGTTGTAAAACCAATCTTAAATTTTTGGGTAAGACTTAAATTTCCATTGAAGTTTGCAACTTGAGTTAATTGTGAGTTTTGAAATCCAATTTTTGAATAATTAAAATTATAACTCACATTCAAACTCCATGGAATATTCCAATCAACATAATTATTTGGATTTGCTTTAATTGCTGCCAATTCTGATTGAACGGCTGGGTTAGTTGAATTTGCCGCCTTTTGTGCTGCGGGATTTACTTTAGATTTACTCGCTTTAGGATTTAAATTTGTGCTCAATGAAAAAGTAATATTTGAAAGCTCACCTATTCCTTTATGGCTTATTGCTTGTCCTGTTCCTTCTGTGATAGTACTATTAGATGCCCAGGCATATTTGTCAATTTTTCTTTGATAAATAACTCCACCCCTACCCGTACTATCTAAAATATACTTATACGGATCTAACGAACCGAATAAGCTAACATTTAATTTATTATTAAATAATCTGGTAGTGGCATTAAAATTAAATGGAGACAGTTTATATTGTTTTGCAAGGAAATTATATCCGCTACTAATACCAAATGCATCTAAAATTGAAACTTTTGTAAATTTACTCTTTTTTGATGACGAACTCTGAGAAGTATCTGCCTTTGCTTTTACTTTCATTTCCAAAGTATTGTTTAATGAAAAACTTAAACTTCCGGATCTTCCACTTGATGGCCCCCCTAAGAAAAAACCAGAATACCTGGAAATTGATTTTTCATCATATTTATTTAAATCAGATCCACCAGTATAAGATCCATTCACTTGCACATTTTGATAAAAATCATATTTAGGATTTGAAAAATCGGGTGCGTAACTCAAACTAATACTTGGTATTAAAGTATGTCGAATTGCTTCTACTCTTCTCCCTCCTAATTGATAGGTACCAAAAATACGTGTTGTAATACCTAAGCTAGTTGAATAATTATAAAATCTAGAAAATTTATTAATTGTATCTATTTTAATTCCTCCCGTTTTGGCATCTCGTATATAATTTAATCTTTTTAAATACCATGTTTCACTATAACTAAAAGATGGGCTCACACTAAAAAATTTTAACAATCTTAGTGTCAAACTAATAGGAACACTATTAACTGCACCAAACTGTGCCCTATCTAATATTGTCGGAAAGTTTTTAATAAATGAAAGGGTATCAGTTCTGGTAAGCGAACGAGGATCAGTTAAATAATCACCTTTTGAAGCTACGAATGGAAGACCAGACCCAGATAAAGTATTTAAATTTGTTAGTTGATTAGTACCTCTAAGTGAATAACCTACACTTAATGTTTGCCACCATTTCGGGCCTGAGCTTGTAATGCTATTAAAATTAAGGGGGTAAATTCTATTCATGTTCAAACTAAAATCAGGCAACGACATATTCATAACTCTTGTTGCTACGTTCATATCGTGCCTTAAAGTAATTGCTGTACTAAATGGGGTGCCTGTAAAAATCTTTGAATAAGAAATATTTGAATTAAAACTTGCTGATACTCTTTGGGTGGGATCTGTTAAATTATTTCTAATATTATTACCGTTTGTTCCTGCATTTACAGAGGCAGAAAATCTACTACTTCCTCTTGATTGTGGTGTATGAGACCATCTAATCCAAAAATCCTGTATTGCAGTCCTTTGCCCTTCATCACCTGTTAACCTTCTGTTATAACTTAAATTTAGTGTACCAGAATAATGATACTTAACTGTATATTGTGATGCAATATTTAATCCCCAACCTCCTTTAGAATATATTTCTCCAGTAAATGCTACGTTTGTATATTGGTTAGCTGCCCAAAAATAACCTCCTTGCCGTAAATAGAATCCTCTTCCAGCAGGTTCTTCACCATATGTAGGTATAATGATACCAGATTTTCTTGTTTGTGTATTAAGTGGGAAAATTCCAAAGATAAAACCGATTGGAGTAGGTATATCCGCTAAATGGAAGTTAAACGGACCCACAACAATTTGTTTATTGCTTACCATTTTTATTTTATTTGCCTGAATGTAAAAATGGGGATGAGCTAGATTGCAAGTGGTATACATACCTTTGCCTAAATACAAATTTCCTTCTTCATCTTTTTTAACAATCTTCCCCTGTATAAACCCATCACCTTGCTTCGTAACAACTTTTCGAATTAAACCTCTTTTAGATTTAATATTATATTTAATGTCTTCCGCCTCCATTTCTTCATTTGCATTTTTAAATTTTGGCATTCCAATAATTACTCCTGATGAATCACGAACTCCATATGCAGTTATTTCATTATTGCGTTGGTCAATGTCTAATCTTTCGGCATCTAATTTTATAGCACCATAATTTGCCGATGCGTTTCTATATAATTTAATTTTTTTGTTTTTGGCATCATACACAATGGAATCTTCAGAGTGATAATTAATAGAGGTTTCTATGTCCTTCTTTTTATTAATGGAGTCTTGCTTTGCAATTCTTAAAGAATCTTTTGGTGATAGCCTTACACTATCCATTCTATATTGCGTTTGTTCAGTAGGTGTAGGAGAAACTGGATTTTGAGCATGAAGTGAGATTATATTTCCAAATGAAAAATATAATCCAAGCAACAACAACCACAATAAAATTTTTTTCAGAATTCTCAAAAATTTCACATTTTTGTGCAAATGTAATGGAATAGTATTAAACATTGATGGTTTAAAAAAAAATATCCACACTAAAATTTTTAAAAATTATTTCATAAAATCATAAGAATTTAACTTTAAAAGTCATAAACTTAGAATTAAAATATAATAAACGATATATTTGAGCACTTAATGTAAAAAAGTGCAAAAAATAAATTCATTTTAATATTAATGAATACAATTCTGAAACAATTTATTAAAAAGTATTTAATTACTTTTTTCAAATATTTTTTATCAAATATTAATTTTAAACTAAAACCATCAGTCCATCCATATTACTTAACATGGTTTATATTGCTTTTGATAATTTTTATATTTGGAGGATTTAAAAATTTACATCATAAAGCTTATAAAATTAAAACTGTAATAATTGATGCAGGGCATGGTGGAAAAGATCCTGGTACTCATGGCAAGTTTGTAAAAGAAAAAGATATTGCTTTAAAGGTGGCTTTAAATGTTGGGAAACTTATTAAGGAAAACATACCCGATGTAAAAATAATTTATACAAGAAAAACAGATATTTTTATAGAACTAAACGAACGTGCAAATATAGGAAATAGAAACCACGCAGATCTTTTTATTTCTATTCATTGTAATGCAAATCCTTTCTCATCTGCTATTTACGGAACTGAAACATATACAATGGGCTTGCATACTTCGGAGGAAAACCTGGAAGTAGCAAAAAGAGAAAATTCAGTTATTTTACAGGAAAAAGATTATAAAGGCAAATATGATGGCTTTGATCCTGAATCGCCAGAAGCTTATATTTTATTATCTAACTTTCAAAGTGCATTTATCGATAATAGTCTAAAATTTTCTGAATTGGTAGAAAAGCAATTTAAATACAAAGCGGGTAGAAAAAGCAGAGGTGTTAAGCAAGCAGGATTTTTAGTATTAAGGCGAACTGCAATGCCTTCATCACTTATTGAAATCGGCTATTTAACCAATGCAAAAGAAGAGATTTTTTTAAAATCAAAAGAAGGTCAGGATAGAATAGCTTTGGCCATTTATAAAGGATTTAAGGAATACAAACAAACCATTGAATCAGTCGGAGAAAATTAAACAAAAAATAACCACAAAAAATCAACGTGAAAATATCTAAAGAAGCAAAAATAGGCCTTCTAGCCGCTATATCAGGCACATTACTTTATTTTGGATTTAATTTTTTAAAAGGGAGTGATTTTTTTTCCAGCACAAACAAATATTTTGTTGTTTATAAAAATATTGATGGACTAACTGAATCTAATCCAGTGTCTTTAAACGGCCTTACTGTAGGAAAAATAAAGGATATTGAAATCTTAAAGAATCAAGACAATGCTTTAAAAGTAACATTTGATGTTAAAAGAGGGATTAAACTTAATGATTCAAGTACTGTAATACTTGCTGATAATGGTCTGCTTGGAGGTAAAGTGCTAATGCTAAGCATTGGAAAAGGCAAAAAAGAATTAGATCCGGGTGAATCTGTAAGAGGATTTACTGACAAAGGTTTATCTGCAATGATTAAAGAAAAAGCATCTCCTATCCTAATAAGCATAGATTCAACAGTATATTCTATGAACCAAAGATTAAAAGAATTTGAATTTGTTGAGGCAAACTTGAACAAACTTTTAATAAATTTTAATAAAACAGCAAACATTCTCAATGGTACAATTAATGAAAATAGAATTGTATTAAGCGGAGCAATGAAAAATTTGCAATTATTAACCTCTACTTTAAATGATTCGCAAACTGGTATTAAACCATTAATGTCTAAAGCAAATAAATTTGTTGATACATTAAACAGAATGGAGCTAGCTAAAACCATTACAAAGGCCAACCAAACTATTGAAAACCTAAATATACTTTTAGGGAAAATTAATTCGGGGCAAGGAAGCATGGGAAAAATAATGAAAGACGATTCTCTTTACACAAATTTAAATCACACTGCTGCCGATTTAGATAGGTTATTTATTGATTTAAAAGAACATCCAAAACGATATGTACATCTCTCTTTATTTGGTAGTAAAGAAAAAAAAGAGAAAAAAAAATAGATTTTATTGAATGACTTCCATTGAAAAAACATTATTCGATAAACTCTTACAAAGAAAAATAGATGGAAATTATCGTTCATTAAAACCAGGTTCTAACAAAATAGATTTTTGTTCAAACGATTACTTAGGTCTAGCTTCAAACAAAGACCTTTTTGAATTAATTGATAAAAACATTAAAGCAGGAAAAATTAAAAATGGAGCCGGCGGGTCACGTTTATTAAGTGGTAATTCTCAATATGCCGAAGAGCTTGAAGAATATTTATCATCCATATTCAATTCAGAAAAATCATTATTTTTCAACTCAGGTTATACTGCCAACCTTGCAATTTTATCAGCTATCCCCCAAAAAGGTGATACTATTTTTTATGATCAGTTAATTCATGCCAGTTTAAGAGAAGGTGGGCGACTAAGTTTTGCTGAGCAATTTTCATTTAAACATAATGATTTAAATGATCTTGAAAGTAAATTAAAAAGGACGAAAGGAAATAAATTTATAGTTGCCGAATCTGTTTATTCAATGGATGGGGATTTTGGAAATTTAGAAGGTTTATTACAATTGTGCGAAAAATATAATTCTTATTTAATTTGGGATGAGGCTCATAGTACAGGTATATGGGGAGAAAAAGGAAACGGAATTGCGTGTAGTAAAAATTTACAAGAAAAAATTTTGGCACGTATTTATACCTTTGGAAAAGGAATGGGCGTTCATGGTGCTATTATTGCCGGTTCTGAAATTTTAATTAACTATTTAATTAATTATGCTAGACCTTTTATTTATACTACAGCGCCACCTCTGCATAATTTAATTTCTGTTAAAAGTTCATTTGAGTTTTTAATAAATAATATTTTTTTGCAAAATAAAATTTCCGAGAAAATAAAATTTTTTAAGAATATGGTTTCAAACAATTTTATTGACATAAAAAACAGATTAATACCTAGTCATAGTCCTATTCAAATAATTACTATTGGAGGAAATCAAAGAACTAGGTTCGTATCCGAAAAATTACAAAACGAAGGTTTTGATGTAAGACCAGTTTTATCGCCTACAGTAAAAACTAATTCTGAAAGATTAAGAGTATGTTTGCATGTATTTAATACAGATAAGGAAATTAAAGAAATGTTAACTGTATTAAATAATTGCTTGATAGAAGATGCTATTTGATATAACTTATTCATTATTTAAATAAATAAGTCAAAAATAAAAATTACCTTATTGCTCTTGATTTAATTAAAATAAACTTCGATTTTTACAACAAATTATAATAAAACAATTTATAAGCATGAATTTTAATAATACTTCATTATCACCTAAAAATGATAATTCGGCAAAAACAGGACAAACCAACAAATTGACGATTAAGCAATTTGAAGATGTTTGGGAGGATGACGATGAAACCGATGAGGCTGATTTAGATGGTGATGATTTAGATGATCTTGAAGAAGATAATTTTATAGATGAAGATGATTTTAAAGGAATATCGCCTGAAGAAGAAACCCTTTTCAAAGATGATTTTGAAGATGATGATATAGAAGATATTGAAGAGGACGATGAAGAAGCCTTTGATGATGATTTGTTTTAAATAAAAGCCCTCCACCAGAGGGCTTTTATTTTTCTAACCTATTTACCTTTTGTAATTCCATCCCAATTATCAGTTCTGAATGGTGAAGCTGGTAAACCATCTTTATTATATAAATTACAACCTTCAGGATTATCTGCCCAAGCATACCTTACTGCAACCGGATTTTTAATTTTATCATTCCATACAATTATTTCGTTATTTTCAATTTTAGCTTGCGCCCATACAAATTTTTTATCGCTACCAGCTATCTCAAAGTATTTAAGTTCATTACCTTTTACCTCAAGCCCAGAACCAACATTATCAAAAGAAAGTTTAATGCTGTTTCCTACAATATTTAAAAATTTATATGTAGGACCAGAAAAAATAATTTTATTGTCACTATATGCAACTTTCATTGCATTTAAAGCTAACCTTTTTCCAACATCTGCCTTGTTTTTAGGATGAATATTATCAGGGTCACCAATATCAATTATAACTGCTTGACCTGTATTAGATAGATTTAAAGCCATATTTTGTGCTTCACGAAGTTCTGCCCAATCACTTTCTGCTGGTTGGTTAACGGCTTTTTTAAAATTTGCCAACTGAACATATAAAAACGGAAAATCACCAATATTCCAACTTTTTCGCCAATCTTTAATTAAATCAGCAAATAATTTTCTATATTCATATGCTTTACCAGCATTGCTTTCACCCTGATACCATATTGCACCTTTTATTCCATAATTTATTATTGGATAAATCATAGAATTGTATAAAACTGTAGGTTGATTCGGAAATCCTGTGCTTACTGTGGGGTTTGGAGGAACATCTTTATCTGATACGGAAATCTTATATTTCCATTCGCCAGCCAATGGAATTATTTTTGAGTTTGTATTAATAATAAATTTTTTTTCATCACCATAAATTCCACCACCTCCACCAGTATCCCACGCTTTGATAATAATTGTATTAGAGCCTGATTTTAAAATTTTAGGGTCTATAATGTATTTTCTTTCTTTATCATAACCCGTAGTTGTTCCCACTTGAACTCCATTAATAAAAGTTGTATCGATATCATCAATACCTGGTATTGTTAAAATAATAGTATTTTTAATTTCAGAAGGGCTTAAACTAAATTCTCTTTTAAAATATACGATACCGTCTATATTTAAACCTTGGCTTTCCCAAAGGCCTGGTAAATTTAATTTTTTCCAGTCGTTAGTGTTATAAGTTGGCTTTCTCCAATCTTTACTCAACTTATCTTTTTCTACTATAGTATTTTTCCATACAGTATATTTTTCCTGAGCTTGTTTTTTAATTTCATCATTGTTATAACTTTTCAATTTATTTATGGCAGAAATGTAATTAGGGAATTCTGAAAGACCTTCATAACTCATCCATGCTTCAGCAACAGTTCCTCCCCATTCACTAGATATTAAACCAATAGGTACTTTATATTTTTCATACAAATTTTTTGCAAAAAAGTATGCAATTGCAGAAAATTCTGGTAGGTTTTCAGAATTAACCTGTGACCAAGTTTTATTAATTTTAGCATCTTCACGCACTTGTACATCATACTCATTTGCGATATCTACCAATCTAATATTTGGATTATTTGCAGTTTCTATTTCGATTTTATAAGTATCCCCAAGCCATTTCATTTTCCATTCCATATTTGATTGACCGGAACATATCCAAACATCTCCAAACAAAATATTATTAATAATAATAGAATTTTTACCAGAAACTTGCATTGTAAATGGCCCTCCTGCTTCTGAAGGGTTCAATTTTATTAACCATTTCCCACTTGCATCGGATGTTGTTTTATAACTTTGATTATTAATTACAATAGTTATTTTTTCTCCACTATCAGCCCATCCCCATATTTTATTTGACATATTTCGCTGCAATATCATGTTGTCTGCTATAATTCCTGGTAATTTTATATCAGCGAAACAAGTGCATATACAAAAATAAAATACGATACTTGGTATAATAAATTTATTCATTTGATAGGTAATTAAGGTTTTAAAAGTATAAATTAAATAAGATAAATCTATATAAAAAAAAGTTTTTTAATTTAAATATCTTCGCGAGTTAAATAATTTTAATTAATGAAATAATAAATAATTAAAAAAAATTATATTTGCTATACTCTACTATAATTGTAGGAAATAAATGAACAAACAAAATTATTATAACTTAAAATATGCCAACAATAAGACTTGGAGATATTGCTCCTAACTTTACCGCAGAAACTACTGAAGGGAAACTTAATTTTCATGAATGGTTAGGAAATTCATGGGGAATGCTTTTTTCACATCCAGCCGATTTTACACCTGTTTGCACAACAGAACTTGGTAAAACAGCTCTATTAAAAGGTGAATTTGAAGCTAAAGGTGTTAAAGTTATCGCAGTTTCAGTAGATGATTTAGACTCACATAAAAGATGGATACCTGACATTGAAGAAGTTAATAAGGTGAAAATGAATTTTCCTATAATTGCTGATCATAATCGTGAAGTAGCTACTTTATATGACATGATTCATCCTAATGCATCAGAAAAAGCAACAGTCAGGTCTGTCTTTATTATTGGGCCTGATAAAAAGGTAAAATTAACATTAACGTACCCTGCTTCAACAGGAAGAAATTTTCAAGAATTGTTAAGAGTAATTGATTCTTTACAATTAACTGCTAATTACCAAGTTGCAACTCCTGCCGATTGGAAGAATGGGGAAGATGTAATTGTGGTTCCTGCAGTTAAAGATGAAGAATTAGCAAACAAGTTTCCAAAGGGTCATACAAAAGTTAAACCTTATTTAAGAACAACGCCTCAACCAAACTTATAAGTTGTAAAATAATTGCTCAACCTCATGCCTCCTTTGCATATTGCTAGGAGGCTTTTTTTGTTGTAATTTTGGTTCAGAATTAATTTTGAAATTTTAAATAAATAAATAAATATGATCACTATTGAATCAAAATATTTAGGAAGTTTACGCACTGAAGCTAATCACATACAATCAGGAAATAAAATTATAACTGATGCTCCTTTAGATAATAATGGAAAAGGAGAAGCATTTTCGCCAACTGATTTGGTTGCAGCAGCACTTGGAAGTTGCATGATGACAATTATGGCTATTTTAGCTAAAAAAGATAATATAGATTTAGAAGGTACTACTTATGAAATAACTAAAATGATGTCTGCTAGTCCAAGAAAAATTCATGAAATTATAATAAATTTTAATTTTAAGAATTTAAATTTATCTAGTGAGCAAAAACAAAAGTTAGAAAATGCCGCTCGTACCTGCCCTGTAAGTTTAACATTATCAAAAGATGTAATCCAAAATATAACCTTTAATTGGTAAAAATGCTATATTTTATCTTAGGAATTAATGGTTTAGAAAACCTTGGTGTCATTTAAGTATAGAAAAGTTAGATAAACGGACGGGGTTTACAAGAATATTAAAAAAAGATTCTTAATAAATTATAATTTTAGTAGTTTTTTGAAAGTTTTCTCCTTTTATATTAACAAAATACATTCCTGATTTAATTAAGGATAGATCTATTGGTAAATTAGTTTTTAATACTTTTTTATTTTCACTATTCCAAACCACCTTACCGACTATATCTGTAATTTCTACATTGATATCCTGTATTTTTATCAGATTTAAATCAATTGAAAAATTTCCATCATTTGGATTAGGTGAAACAATTATTATATTATTATTTTCTTTATCTATTTCGGTTCCGGTAATTAATTGTACCTGAATATCATCAAGATATAAATTATTTCCATAACCATTTATACTTACAAAAGCTAAATTAACACTTGGCATTCCTATAAAATTATGTAAATCGATAGATTGATCCTTCCAATCACTTAAATGTTTTGGTCGCCATGCTGTACTAAACATCGGGGCAGTAGCAAGTTCTGAACCATACTTTTCATATAAAGTATAGTTATATGTATTTCCACAATCTGTAGAAACTAAAATTTTAAATCCATCATTTGATGAGGCATCTGCTTGAGCATATGAAATTTTAAACAGTAAAGTAGCGGAAGAAATTTTTGAAAAATCATATCCTGGGCTATATAGTGCATCTTGTTGTTGCTGACCGTTATCATTATAATCAAACATATTTATATAAGCTGATAAATTATTTGAAGTTAATGAACCTCCAGCGATTGTATCTTTCCAGGTAGTTTGCAGATCTGGATTAAAAAGAGTCCATCCTTTTGGAGGAAAAACGCCATCATTAAAATCAACTAAAAATGGTAAAGTTTGGGTTTGGTTAATAGAAAAAATTGACTTAAGGGTGTCATTATATGTCTTTGAATCAGGATTTCCATTTGGCAGATAAGTATTTACCCTAAAAGTATGGTTACCTACTGATAGATTAATGTTTGTTAAAACAATAGTATCATTGAAAGATGAAGCCAAATTTCCAATCCAATTGTATTTAATATTTGATAAATTATCAATTTGATAATCAATTTCAACATTTGTTAAATTATTATTACCAAAGTTTTTAAGTACAACTTTAACCTCAATTTGATTTTGGCAATATTTTAAGGAAGAGGGACTTATAATAGCTTTAATACCAGCATCGTTTGCTGTTAATGCAGGTGGAGACAAACCAGGTGATGTTAGTAAACTTGTTCTCCTTGGGCTATTTTGAAGAACTGTTCTCATTCTTAATTTTTGCTGATTTGTAAATATATTCATGCAATTATCATCGCTATAATCTAGATAATTTTCAATCATTGCTAAGTTTATGCTATCACAAGCCTTTTTCGCTAGATCACAACCATTGCTTGAACCTAAAAGATTGGGTGTATCACTACAATAGTCTGTTCCAGTGCAGTCAGTCACATCCCCCCATGTATGCCTAAGTCCAAGATAGTGGCCAACTTCATGTGTGGAGGTTCTGCCTTTACTAAATGGATAAGGAGAGGCGTATGAACCAAATGCATTATATTTAATTACTATTCCATCAGTAAGTGCATTTTTTGCTTGATTATAAGCTGTTGCATCTAAATCTGTAGAATTTAAGCCAGCTAAATTTGATTCTGGATATTGCGCATAACCTAAATTTCTACCAGATAATGCACATACCCAAATATTTAAATATTGAGAAGAATTCCAATAAGATAAGCTTTTTAAAGTTTCATTATCAGTTATATCCCAGGAAGTTTTTGTTCCCTTCAACCTAGTTATACCACTAGTTGGAAAACCATCAGGGTCTGTAAGGGCTAATTGAAATTGAATATTACAGTTAGCTGCTACAGGTTTAAAAATGGATCTTGTTTTAGATGTATCAGCATTTAATCTTTTATAATCATCATTTAAAACTTGTATTTGTGAATTAATTATAGCGTCTGAAATATTTGACCCACTTCCAATTGATTCGCCATTATGAATTACATGAACAACAACTGGAATAACATAAGTTACTTCACTAGTTTTAAATATGGAAGCATAATATTTGTTAAGATTTATTTTTTTCAAAATCCATTTTTCGAAAATTTCTTTATTTTCAATTTCAGGGTTATTTTGTTTTCTTAATTGCTCTGATTTTTCTGTACTACATCTTATTATTTGCTGACCAAATAAGTTTGTTAAAATAAAACAAAAAATTAAAATTATTAAAAGCTGTTTCATGGTTGAATAATTTATTCCAAATAAAAAAAGCCACTCAATTGTGGCTTTAAAAAATTAAATATTTTTAATTCAAAATTTTACTCACATATCCAACATTTATTGCATTTACAGCTTTAATTTCGGGCACGGAACGTTTAATCGCTTCTTCTACTCCTGCCCGTAAAGTCATACTTGACATTGGGCAGGTAATACAATTTCCCATTAATTCAAGCATCACTATATTATCATCTGTTATTTCCAAAATTTTAACATCTCCTCCATCTGTTTCTAGATATGGCCTTATAGAACTTAATGCCATTTCAACCCTATTCATCAAAGTTAAATCTTCCATAAATTTAAATCAAAATATTTAATTAATTATATACTCCAACGCCAACAGGAATACTTGCATCTAAATTTGCATTTCGTATAGCTACTTGCCTTGCAACCTCTTCAGCTAAATTTTTAAAAGCGGTAGAAACAATCTCATTCGCACCAATTATTGCTGGCCTTCCTTCATCTCCTGCTTTCATAATATCCTGAACAATAGGAATTTGTCCAAGCAAAGGAATTTGCATTTGATCTGCCAATAATTTACCACCATCTTTTCCAAATAAAAAATACTGTTCATTAGGATGTTGATATGGTGTAAAATATGCCATATTTTCTACTATACCCAATATTGGTACTTTTATCCTGGATTGGCGAAACATTGCAATAGCTTTAACAGCGTCAATAATGGAAACTTTTTGTGGAGTGGTTACAACAACTGCACCTGTTACAGGTAAGGCATCTACTAATGTTATGTGAATATCACTTGTACCTGGAGGCAAATCAACTAATAAATAATCCAATTCTCCCCAAGCAACATCTGTAACAAATTGTTTTAATGCAGTGCTAGCCATCGGACCTCTCCATACAACAGCTTGATCGGGAGGAGTTAAAAAACCAATGGAAATAAGTTTAACACCATACTGAATTACTGGTATTATATAATTTTTATCTTCCCTCTTTTCAATAAACGGTTGAGTATTTTCCATACCAAACATTGTAGGGATAGAAGGACCGAAAATATCTGCATCAATAATACCAACTTTTGCACCTGATCGTTGAAGAGCTACGGCTAAATTTGCAGTTACAGTAGATTTGCCGACTCCACCCTTACCTGATGCAATCGCGATAATATTTTTAACATCTGGCAGCAATGGAGTATTGCTTCGCGTACTTGTAACGTTTGATGTAAAATCTATATTTACGTTTATGCTTGAATCAATTAAGTTGTGAATAGCATCTACACAATCTTTTCTTATCTTTTCTTTTAATGGACAAGCTGGGGTAGTTAAAACTATTGTAAAGTTTATTTGATTTACTCCAATTTTAACATTTTGAACCATACCAAGGGTAACAAGATCTTTTTTCAAATCAGGTTCCTGTACATTTCCAAGTGCCTTATAAACAATCTCTTCAGTAATTGTCATTAAAATATATTTATTTTAATACAAAAATACGTAAAACGTATATTAACAAGACATACATTTAAATAATATTTTGCAAATGATTCTAAATTTTTAATTTATCTAAGATTAAGTTAGCTACTTCAATTAAAATTAGTACTGTAATAATATATTCCATTCTATTACTTTCTCTATTTTGCAATAAATCAGTAAATAAAGTTAAATTCTCCTGAACAATTTTTAAGCGGTAATCTACATCCCGATATCTAGTTTTTAAATCCAATAAACTTTTTAATTTATTATCTAGTGTTTCAAGAAATTCATTTTTCCATACAATATCAGGCGCGTGAAAAATGTATAAATTATCAATAATATTATGTTTGACATTTAAAGTTCGGCCAATAAATCTTATCAGGTTTTTTTTAGAAATAGGTAAATCACCTTTCCTTTCAAGCTGCTCTGCAAATCTTTTTGTATTGTTGTGAATTTCAAAACTTAATGTTTCATAGAAATCAAGAGCAACAGACTGGCCTATATTAATCATAATGATTCTTAGGGAATCATTTGTAAGTTTTTCAATGATTATAGAATGATAATTTACGGTAAGAGGTTCTTTTCCGTTAATTTCTACATTTATATGATCTTTATATGTAGATGTTACTTGCTTATCAGTATAGTTTTTAATATTCTTTAATAATTCATTTTTTTCTAAATCTGTCATTCCTGCAAAAATTACTACACCAAAAGCAAACAAATAAAAAAATTTACCATCACCTTGTTTATAATATAATTCCGAATTATTAATAAATAAAGGTGTGTTTGTATATTCATTTCTGAATTTTTTTAAATGAATTAATTCGCCTATTTGGTAAGCCTCAACTTTCATGATTAATAATTAATTGATAATTATAACAATATAAAGGTAAAATATAAAAAGAATTAATATTTTTATATTAAATTATAATTTAAACTTAATTGGTATTTAATGAGATTTTTATGACTAAATAAGAGTTATTAATAAAAACTGAATTGAAAATGAAAAAGACTCTTGTATTAGGTGCCTCAGAAAATCCTGAAAGATATTCTTACAAAGCTGCAAAAATGTTAAAATCACATGGCCATGAAATAGTTTTGCTTGGAAATAAAGAAGGAGAAATAAATGGAGAAAAAATATTAATAGGAAAGCCTATTCTTGAAAATGTAGATACAATAACTCTTTATTTGAGTGCTAAAAATCAAACTGAGTATTATGAATATATAAAAGATTTAAAACCGAAGAGAGTAATTTTTAATCCCGGAGCAGAAAATGTGGAATTAGAAAATAAATTACTTGATCAAGGTATTGCACCTATTGAAGCATGTACATTGGTTTTATTAAGTATTGGAAAATATTAAAAAAATACAATAAAAAAGCCTTCATATCTTTATTATGAAGGCTTTTTATTTTACAAAATTTATTTAAAATAAATTAGAATTCATTACTTCTTCTTCTGTTACCACATAAAAAGCACGATGAACATTTAAAATTTCTTCACCTTCTTTTGGTACTACTTTTACATAATTTCCAAACTCCTGCATTTCATAAGCATTAACATTATCATTTAAATTGTATAATAATATATTAATTGCTTGTTTTTTCATTTTTTCATTTGTTAAAAGGAAGAGCGATTCTATCCTTTTATCAAAACTTCTTACCATCACATCTGCACTGCCACCGTATATTTTTGGGTCGCCGGAATTATGAAAATAATATATTCTAGCATGTTCTAAAAGATCTCCAACTATCGACCGAATTGCTATATTTTCACTTAATCCTAACCGATGAGGACGAATACAACAAATACCACGAACAATTAACTTTATTGTTACCCCATCCTGAGAGGCCTGATATAAGGCATCTATTACTTCTTTATCTTCTAAAGAATTTATTTTTATTACTATTCCACTCGTTAAACCATTTTTAGCGTTAATGGCCTCTTGCTGTATTAGTTTTATTAATTGAATACGCATGTCACGTGGTGCAGTAAGCAAATTACAATATTCATTCGGCATTGAATGGCCGGTTATAACATTAAAAAAATCGGCGACGTCATGAGCATACACCTCATTGGTTGTTAACAAACCCATATCAGTATATAGTTTGGAAGTGTCTTCGTTATAATTACCACTGGAAAGATGAACATAACGAGTTACCCTATCTAAATCTTTGCGAACTATCAATAAAAGTTTGGTATGAGTTTTATATCTACTGATTCCATAAATAACAAAACAACCAGCTTTTAATAAACGCTCAGCTTCCCTAATATTTCTTTCTTCATCAAAACGGGCTTTTACTTCAAATAAAACAGAAACGTGTTTCCCATTTTCAGCAGCTCTTAATAAAGAATTGGTAATTCTGGAGTCTTTTGCGATTCTATATAAAGTCATTTTAATGGCTAATACATTAGGATCTTCTGCTGCTTGTTCTAATAATTGTAAAACAGGTTCAAAGTTATTATAAGGGTGATGCAGTAAAATATCTTCTTTTTTAAGAATGTCAAGAATATTTTTATCTTTAATACTATGCGTATTAAATAAAGGCGCAACAGGAGATGGTGGATATGGAATTTTAGTTTTAAATTCCGTATGGTTAACAATTTGCCATAGGCCAGTAAAATCAATTAAAGTATCATTAATAAAAACATTGTCATCTTCAATTTCCCACCTTGCCTTAAGGGTTTTCATTAAATAATAGGAATAATTGGTTTCAATTTCCATCCTTAAAACACGTCCGGTTCTTCTTGTTTTAAGTTTTTCCTTTATTTCATCAATAAAATCTGCATCCAATTCATCAGGTTCCTCTAAATCAAAATCTCCATTTCTGGTAATACGAAATAGTGATGTTGAAATTATAGTAACATTTCGATAAAGTTTATTTATTTCAGCACGAATTATATCTTCAATTGGTAAAAAGAAAATATTTTCATCGCGGTGTATTTCAAAAAAACGTGGAAGATTAGTTGGAATTTGAACAAAAGATAACCGTTGAGTTTCTTTATCATTTGGATTTGCAGTAACAACTCCAAAAATAAGTACCTTATTCATTAAAATAGGAAATGTATGGTAACTATCAAAAACCATAGGCGTAAGCATTGGAAAGATAGTTCGCATAAAATAAGCTTCTGCATCCGATCTTTCATCAACTTCAAGTTGTTCCCATCTTAAAATTTGGAATCCATTTTTTTCAAAAATAGGTTGCAAAACATTTTTATATTCGTGTTGTTCATCTTTATAAAACAGTTGAGCTGTTTGAAATAAAAGTTTTTTAAATGGAATTTCACGTAATCCTGAATAATCTATTCGCTCCTTATTATAATCTAAGTAATTATATAAACTTCCAACTCGAATCATAAAAAATTCATCAAGATTTGAAGAAGTGATAGCTAAAAATTTTAATCTCTCAAAAACTGTTCTTTCAGAATTCCTTACTTGGTCTAAAACTCTTTGATTGAACTCCAGCCAACTTAAATCACGACTGATATAATTACTCTTTTCGATTACGTTGATAATCTTTTCCTTAGTTTTAACAAGCATTGTCATCTTTTGGAGTTTGTTAAATGGCTTTAAAATTAAGTTTTTTACAAATGCAAAAGGGTTCAACTTTGTGAACCCTTTTGCATTATTATGTTTATCTCTTTCTGGCACTATACGTCAATTTTAGCATATTTAGCATTTTTTTCAATAAACTCTCTACGTGGGGCTACATCATCTCCCATCAACATAGAAAATAAGTGATCGGATTCAGCGGCTGATTCAATTGAAACTTGTTTTAAGCTTCTTTTATCAGGGTTCATTGTTGTCTCCCAAAGTTGTTCAGGGTTCATTTCACCCAAACCTTTATATCTTTGAACGTGCACAGAATCTTCTTTTCCTTCACCAGCAATTTCTCTAACAAATATCTCTCTCTGTTCTTCGTTCCAACAATATCGTTCCTCTTTTCCTTTTTTCACCAAATATAATGGAGGCAAAGCAATATACAAATACCCTTGTTCGATTAATTCTTTCATATATCTATAAAAGAATGTTAATAAAAGAGTGCGTATATGGCTTCCATCCACATCAGCATCTGTCATTATTATTAATTTATGATAACGGAGTTTTTCCAAATTTAGTGCTTTTGAATCTTCAACGGTTCCAAATCTAACACCAAGTGCAGTTATAATATTTCGAATTTCTTCATTATCATATATTCTATGTAATTGAGCTTTTTCAACATTTAATATTTTACCCCTTAAAGGTAAAATGGCTTGAAAAGCACGATTCCTTCCTTGTTTCGCAGAACCACCAGCAGAATCACCTTCTACTAAATACAATTCACAATTTTCAGGATCATTATCAGAACAATCAGCCAACTTACCAGGCAAGCCCGAGCCTGACATTACGCTCTTGCGTTGAACCATTTCACGAGCTTTTCTAGCTGCTTCACGTGCCTGTGCAGCCAGTATAACTTTTTGAACAATTTGTTTTGCTTCTTTGGGATGTTCTTCAAGGTATCTTTCTAAGGCTTCGCTTACTGCCTGACTTACAGAAGCAGCTACATCAGAATTTCCTAATTTTGTTTTTGTTTGACCTTCAAATTGTGGTTCAGCAACTTTAACTGAAATTACTGCGGTTAATCCTTCACGAAAATCTTCACCATTAATTTCAATTTTGGTTTTATCTATCAGATTGTTTTTATCGGCATATCCTTTTAATGTACGAGTAAGTGCCATTCTAAAACCAGCAACGTGAGTCCCTCCTTCAATAGTATTAATATTATTAACATATGATACTACATTTTCGGTATAAGTAGTGTTATAACTCATTGCTACTTCTACTGGAGAACCCCCTTTATCACTTTCTATATAAATTGGATTTGGAATTATTTTCTCTCTACTTGAATCCAAATAAGCCACAAATTCACTTAAACCACCAATAGAAAAAAATTCATCGTAAAGAGGTTTGCCCTCTTCATCATTTTCTCTTTCGTCAGTAAGTGTTAATCTGATTCCTTTATTTAAGAAAGATAATTCCCTTAGCCTAGTAGCAACGGTTTCGTGTTTGTATTCTGTAGTAGTAAAAATAGTTTCATCAGGTTTAAACCTAACTTCAGTACCTGATCTATCGGTTTCACCAACTTTTTTAACAGGGTATAATGGATGACCTATTTGATATTCTTGTTGGTAAATTGATCCATTACGATAAACATTTACTTTCAAATCCGATGAAAGTGCATTAACACACGAAACCCCAACACCATGTAATCCTCCTGAAACTTTATAAGTATCTTTATCAAATTTACCTCCAGCATGTAAAACTGTCATAACTACTTCAAGAGCAGATCTTTTTTCCTTTTGATGCATATCAACTGGAATTCCTCTACCATTATCTGAAACAGTAACAGAATTATCTTTGTTAATAGTTACTTCAATTCGATCACAATAACCAGCTAATGCCTCATCGATGGAATTATCTACTACTTCCCATATTAAATGATGTAAACCTTTTATGCCAATATCGCCAATGTACATGGCTGGGCGCTTGCGGACAGCTTCTAAGCCTTCTAAAACCTGAATATTGTCTGCCGAATACGTACTTGTGTCTTTTTCTATGACGTCGTTCATAAAAAATTTTAAATGAAACTTATGAAGGAAAACATTTTATTGAGTAGATGTTTTTCCTTAAAATATGAAAAGATGTGAATAAAAAATATATGTAAAGGTACGAAAACTCTTCACATAAAAATAAAAAATCTGGGCATTTATATTATAAAAATTTAGGGGTAAAGAACAATTGCATTAAAGATTAAAATTAGATCCTAAATAAAAGATTAAACAATATCTTTATTAATTAAATTGGGTATTTTAATTGTAAAGTTAGTACCTTCACCATAAGTAGATTGAACCTCAATTTTTCCATTTAATGCCTCTATTACATCTTTTACAATATATAATCCTAAACCCGAACCAACATTTGTTTCAGAAGCCCTGTAAAACATTTCAAATATTCGATCTATACTTTCACTTTTAATACCTTGTCCATTATCTATAAAAGTTATTACTGCCTCTTGCATTGTAATTACGACATTTATATTTAAAAAGGCTTTTTCTCTCATTGATACACTGTACCTGAATGCATTTGAAATTATATTATTGAAAATTAATTTCATTCTAAATAAATCAGAATAAAACTCTCCTTCACTAATAACTATATCAGTTGTAACATTATGGCTGGACTGTAAATATTTCAAATCCTCCAATGTGTCGTTTATAATATTATTAAATTCTATTTTTTCTCCAATATATTCAACTCTTGAATTTCGTGAAAAATTAATAATGCTCTTAATAAATCCATCAAGTTTATTAATACTTTTCTCCATTAAATCATAATAGCTATCTTTCATGGTTTTATCAACTTCTATCTTAGCAATATTGATTAGACCAAGCACTGAAGCAAGAGGAGCTCGAAGATCATGAGAGGCCCTATAAACAAATTTATCAAGTTCTGCATTAATTTTTATTAATTCTGTATTTTGGTTTTCTAGCAGAACTTTGGCTTTTTTTCTTTCAGAAATATTACGAACGAATGATTGCAATATATTATTTTCGAGCATTTTTGCACTTATCTCACCAGTAAATACCGTTCCATCCTTTCTAATAAACTCTCTTTCACTTATAACTGTATCACCTCTAAATAATTCTTCAAACTTAATAGGTGTATTAGTCAATTCTTCCTTTGTTAATACATCCTTAAAATTTAATTTTAAAAGCTCTTCCTTCGAATACCTTAACATATTACAAGCTGTAGTATTTGCAGAAGTATAATTGCCAAGCCTATCACATAAAAAAATACCATCTGAAGCACTTTCCATTAATGTTCTATATTTCTTTTCACTTGCCAAAAGCTCATCTTCAGCTTTTTTTCTTTCCGAAATACTTCTATTGTTTACTACAATCGAATTAACTGCCTGTTCACTTAATAAATTGGTTTTTACAGAATCAATCCATACCCAATTGCCAGAAATATCTTTTAATCTTATTTCTACTCGTGAAGATTCATTTGGATTTAAAATAACTGCCTGAAGGGAATCCTTAGCTTTATTTAAATCATCTGGATGAACAAAATCCAAGAAATTACTGCTAATTAATTGCATTTTTTGATATCCAAGAATATTTTCTACAACTGGGCTTTCGTAAATAATTATTCCATTTTGATCAATTAACTGAACATAATCAGATGAATTTTGAATAAGTGCTTTAAATAATTCTTCACTTTGTTTAAGTGCGATTTCAGGGAACTTACGATCTGAAATATCTACATTTATACCTATCAATTTTATTATTTTACCATCCTCATTTTTAACAGCAATTCCCTTTCCCATAGTCCATATCAAGGATCCATCTGTTTTATACATCCTCATTTCAATAGAGTACTCAATGCCATCATTTATGGCATCGTATAATGCTTTATTAAAAATATCTCTGTCATCAGGATGGATCATATTAAAATAATTTTCAAAATCTGGGGTGCCAACCTCAGGTTTTATTCCCATTATATTAAATATTTCATCTGACCAATAGATTTTATAAGTAGTTAAATCATATTCCCACCTTCCTAACTTTGCAATTTTTTGTGCCTCATCGAGTTCAGATTCTTTAGCCTTTAAAATTTCATTTAACTTCAAACTAATTTCTAAAGATTCTCTCACTTGTTCTTCACTAACTACCAGTTCTTCATTGAGTGAATGAGCTTCATTTAATAAATTAACAATTGTAAGCTCAGTTAACTTTCTTTCGGTAATATTTAGTACCGTTCCTATCATTAATTCAGGCTCGCCATTTTTGTCATAAATAATCTCTGCCTGTTCATTAACATACTTTATTTCTCCTGTTGGTGTTACAATTTTTGTGATCAATATTGTATCTTGATTTGTTTTGAATTGCTTCACTTATTGCTATTGAAACCTTTTGACGATCATCTTCATGAATAAAACTAAAAAAATCATCGATATTAGCAGGCTCTGTAGTATATGGTAATCCAAAAATATTAAAATTCTCTTCAGATCCAATTATTTGACCTGTTTTGATATTAAATTGCCAACTACCCAATTGAGCAATTCGTTGAGATTCTTTTAAGCTTTTTTCACTTTTTAATAATAATTCTTCAATTGCTTTTTTTTCTGTTATATCTTGTACAGTTCCATATAAAAATTCTATTTCTCCATTATTATTAAATTGAATATTAACATTAGTATTGAATATTTTATTTGGTGAATTTTTAATTCGAAAATTCCAGGAATTACCTTTCTTATATAAAAGTATATCTGCAATCGCACCTTTTGTTAAATCAACATCTTCTGGATGAATTAATTGGATAAAATCATCAAAGCTTTCTTTTTGAATTTTAGGATCAATTTCATATAAATGATATAAATTTTCTGATCTGGTTATTGAGTTGTTCTTAATGTCCCAACTCCAACTACCCATCAGTGAAATTTTTTCGGCATTTAAAAGCAATTTTTGTTGCTCTAATAATTTATTCTCAGTTAGTATTTTTTCTGATATATCCTGGTTTGTTCCTATTACTTTTTTTGGCTCACCCTTTTTGTTAAAAAAAACTTCTTCATGAGCTTCAATAAATCTGATTTCACCATCAGGTTTAATGATTCTAAAAATAAAACTTTGTGGTTCTTTTGTTTTTAAGCCATTTTCAGATTTAGTTTTTATTAAATTTACATCATCAGGATGTACTATTTTTATAAAATTCTCAATTTTGGGTTCAGTGGTATTTTGCTTAAATCCATAAATTTTAAATAAATGATCAGACCAGATATTTTCATTAGTTTTTAAATTCCATTCCCAACTTCCAATATTTGTAACTCTTTGTGATTCATTTAAAAATTTTTCTATTTTAAAAAGATAATCTTCTATTCTTTTTTTTGAAGAAAAAATAATCATCATGCAGGTTTTACTATCACCAAGTGGTTGAAAAAAATATTGACGTAATTGACCCCTAAAATCTAAATCTTCTACAAAACTTTTATTTTTATCTATACATTTTTGTACCAACCTGTGTTTTAAATCCGCACTTTCTTTGCCTTGTAGATCCCACAAGGTCAATCCTTTTAAACTATCAGCATTAATTTTAATAGTTTTAGAAGCAATTGGGTTGGCCGAAAGATATTTTCCATTGTAGTCAATAATAATTATGGCATCAGTATTTTTTTCAAATAAGGTTTGGTACTTAATTTTAAGAATATTTTTTTTGTTGATAATAGATTTAGAAATAGTAAGAATATCTTCATAATGTTTATCTACTTCATTTTTTCCACTCTCAACATTATTAATAAAATTTGTTTGAAAATTTTTAATTTCCGTAATTTCATTTGAATCATTTTCCGCATCTAATTCTTTTTCTTGTTCAATAGAATTGATAAAAACCTTTAAGTTTTCAAAGTGGCCTTTATAAAAAGCTTCTAATTGAGAAATTTTAGTTTTAAGATGCTGAACTGAATCTGAATTATCAGATATTAATTGATCTGCCAAGGATTGGGATGTTTTGCATGAATACAAAAAAAATGTAAGTATTCTAAATTTTAGAGTACCTAAAAAAAAATTTATAACTAATAATTATTTCTATTCTTTCTCCAATTACTGTCTATGCTTTTAACAACGTTTATTGATTGTGATGATGCTGATGGCTTTTTTTCTAATAACATACCTGAAAGTAATGCCGCTATTTCTTTTTCATCATAGTTACTAACTTTATTTAATAAATTAGGTTCAAAATATTTATTTACAAAATTAGTATCAAAGCTTCCGTCAATAAAACTTTGATGGTTTAACACAAAATCACAAAATTGTAAGGTTGTTTCTATACCTGAAATTTCGTATTCTTTAATTGCTCTTTTCATTCTTTCAATTGCTTCATCTCGGTCTTTTCCAAAAGCAATAAGTTTGGCAATCATTGGATCGTAATAAATTTGTACATCCATCCCTTCTTCAAACCCATCATCTACTCTTATTCCAGGTCCTTGAGGGCGTATGTAACGATTTAACTTTCCAATATCAGGTAAGAAATTATTTTTAGGATCTTCGGCATAAACCCTTATTTCAATTGCATGTCCATTTATTTTTAACTCATCTTGAGTAAAAGAAAGTTTTTCACCGCAGGCAATTTTAATTTGTTCTTTAACCAAATCAATTCCGGTAATTAATTCAGTTACAGGATGTTCAACCTGTAATCGGGTATTCATTTCTAAAAAATAAAAATTTAAATCTTTATCTACAACAAATTCTACTGTACCTGCACTAAAATAATTACAAGATTTAGCAGCCAGCACTGCAGCCTCCCCCATTTTCTTTCTAATTTCGGGTGTTAGCACTGGAGATGGTGCCTCTTCAATAACTTTTTGATGACGGCGTTGAATAGAACATTCTCGTTCAAATAGATAAACCATATTTTCATATTGATCACCTAAAACCTGAATTTCAATATGTTTAGGGGAAAGAATATATTTTTCAATAAATACTGATCCATTTCCAAATGCTGAAGTAGCTTCGGAAATTGCTCTTTGCATTTGTTCTTCTAATTCCTCTTCTTTTTCAACCATTCTCATACCTTTCCCTCCCCCACCTGCACTCGCTTTTATCAAAACCGGATATCCAATTTTAAATGCTTGTTTTTTTGCAATTTCTACATCACTAACAGCCTCTGGTATACCAGGAACCATTGGAATATTATATTTAAGAACAGCATTTTTAGCTGCTAATTTACTACCCATTATTTCAATTGACTCTGCCGAAGGGCCAATAAAAATTAAACCTGAATCAGTTACCAATTTAGCAAAACAAGCATTTTCAGATAAAAACCCATAGCCAGGATGGATCGCATCTGATCCACTTTTTTTAGCGATCTCAATAATTTTATCCTGAACTAAATAAGATTGAGAGGATTGTGCCGACCCAACACAATATGCCTCATCAGCAGCTCTAACATGCAAGGCTTTTCTATCAGCTTCACTGAATATTGCCACAGTTCTTATACCCATTTCTTGAGCAGAGCGGATAATACGTAATGCAATTTCACCTCTATTGGCTATTAATATTTTTTTAATTTTCATAAAGTCAAACTCTTATCCTAAATCATAAAAAAAACCTTCGGATTTAATTAGACGGTTTTGACGTAAATTAAATATTAAAAAAACGATATCAATATATTGATATCGTTTTTTTAATATTTTTTTGAAAAAAAAAAATTTTTTAATCTTTTAAGTAAGCGTTTAATATTTTATACATTCTTGTCTTTTCCCTAATAATTATATAATTAAAAGATAAATTTATTTGTTAGCGGAGAGTTTTAATTAAAGTGTTCTCTTAAACTTTCAAAAATGAATTGATATCAATTTTAATGTTACATTTACTATTCTATTTGTTTTCAAGTCACCAGTCTATTCGACCTCAATCTATTTTCGTAAATTATCCTTTTAATAACTTTTTTGAAATTAATATGAAACATTCAAAAAAATCAAAAAAGTTGGTTG
>Ga0123337_10001820_pt1 | contig 25962 bp, 23 predicted proteins | sample frozenSSSSmetaG_FD_89792 | JGI IMG/M metagenome (GOLD analysis project Ga0123337, IMG submission 89792) | Glacier valley bacterial and archeal communities from Borup Fiord, Nunavut, Canada, to study Microbial Dark Matter (Phase II) -... | ecosystem: Environmental > Aquatic > Freshwater > Ice >...
GAGCGCGGTCCAGACATTGATGCCGGCAGCGGTCAGTTCGGCAATGTCCTGGTGGCGCTTGGGATGACGGGACCCGGGCGGATTGGAATGGGCCAGCTCGTCGACGATCAGCAGCTGCGGATGGCGCTGCAGCGCCGCATCGAGGTCAAAGCCGCCATATTCACCTGTCCCGTCGCGGCGCGGCAGGATCTCAAGACCGTCGGCCAGCGCGGCGGTCTCATCCCGGCCATGGGTTTCGACGAGGCCGATGACGACATCGACGCCCTTGGCCTGGAGCGCGCGGGCGCGCTCCAGCATGGCATAGGTCTTGCCGACGCCGGGGGCCATGCCCAGGAAGATGGTGAGCTTGCCGCGCCCCTCGCGGGCCGCAAGCTGCAGCAACGCGACGGGATCGGGGCGGAGCGGGTCGGCGGCGCGCTGCATGTTACCTCGCCAAGGGCGCCTGCTGATCGAGGGCCAGATTGAGCGCCAGGACATTGACGCGCGGTTCGCCGAATATAGCCAAGATCGGCAGCGCCGTCTTGTCTGCCAGCAGCGCTTCGAGCGTGGCCAGCGGCACGCCGCGGGCGGCAGCAATACGGGGCAGTTGCTGGCGGGCATTGGCCGGGGAGATATCGGGATCAAGCCCCGAGGCCGAGGTGGTGGCGGCGTCAGCCGGCAGCTCCGCGCCGCCTAGGCTGGCCACTGTGTCGCCGACGCGCGCCACGAGACGGGCATCGGTGGCGCCAAGATTGGAGCCACTGGAGGCCGCGGCATTATAGGGCGCCGGGCCGGTGGCGGAGGGCCGCGGCCAGAAATAGCCGGGCTGGGTGAAGTCCTGGCCGATCAAAGCCGAGCCGATGATGATGCCGTCGCGATCGAGGCGACTGCCATTGGCTTGGGCGGGGAAGGCCAACTGGCCGAAGCCGGTGATGGCGAGGGGATAGACGAGGCCGGTCAGCAGGGTGAAGAGGACGGTCATGACGATGGCCGGGCGGATTTGGTTGAGCATGATCGGTTCCTAGATGATGCCGAGGGCGGTGATGGCCATGTCGAGCAGCTTGATGCCGATGAAGGGGGCAACGAGGCCGCCCAGGCCATAGACGAGCAGGTTGCGCGACAGCAAAGCCGCGGCGCCGACGGGGCGATAGGTGACGCCGCGCAAGGCCAGCGGGATCAGGGCGATGATGACCAGGGCATTGAAGATCACCGCCGAGAGGATGGCTGATTGCGGCGAAGTCAGGCCCATGACGTTGAGCGCGCCAAGGCCCGGATAGGTCACGACGAACAGAGCCGGGATGATGGCGAAATACTTGGCCACGTCATTGGCGATGGAGAAAGTGGTCAGGGCCCCGCGCGTCATCAGGATCTGCTTGCCGATCTCGACGATCTCGATGAGCTTGGTGGGACTGGAATCGAGATCGACCATATTGCCGGCCTCGCGCGCCGCCTGGGTGCCCGACTGCATGGCGACGCCGACATCGGCCTGGGCCAGAGCCGGCGCGTCATTGGTGCCGTCGCCACACATGGCGATCAGCCTTCCGCCGACCTGTTCGTTGCGGATATAGTCGAGCTTCTGCTCGGGGGTGGCTTCGGCGATGAAATCGTCGACGCCGGCTTCCGAGGCGATGGCCGCAGCGGTGACGGGATTATCGCCGGTGACCATGACGGTCTTGATGCCCATGGCACGCAGGGCGGCAAAGCGCTCCTTGATGCCGGGCTTGACCACATCCTTGAGGTGAACGACGCCGAGCAGGCGATCGTCTTCGGCCACGGCCAGCGGCGTGCCGCCGGAGCGAGCGATGGTGTCCACCGCCCGCGAGAAGTCAGCGGCGGCCTGGCTCTTGTCGAGGCCGACAAAGCGCAGCACGGCATCGACGGCGCCCTTGCGGATGCGGCGGCCCTCGATGTCGATGCCGGAAATGCGGGTCTGGGCCGAGAATTCAATCGTGGTGGTGCCATTGCCGTTGAGGACAGGCTCCACCAGGCCGAAATCGGCCTTGGCCAGGGCCACGATGGAGCGGCCTTCGGCGGTTTCGTCGGAGAGGCTGGCCAGCAGCACGGCCTCGGCCAGGTATTTCTCGGTGACCCCGGCGACGGGCAGGAATTCGGTGGCCATGCGGTTGCCGAAGGTGATGGTGCCGGTCTTGTCAAGCAGCAGGGTATCGACATCGCCGGCCGCCTCGACGGCGCGGCCCGAGGTGGCGATGACGTTGAAGCCGATGAGGCGATCCATGCCGGCAATGCCAATGGCCGAGAGCAGGCCGCCAATGGTGGTGGGGATCAGCGTGACCAGCAGCGCCGCCAGCACGGCGACCGAGAGCTCGGTGCCGCCATAAAGCGCCAGGCCATAGAGCGTCACCACGGCGATCAGGAAGACCAGGGTCAGGCCCGAGAGCAGGATGGAGAGGGCGAGTTCATTGGGCGTCTTCTGGCGGGTGGCGCCCTCGATCAGGCCGATCATGCGGTCGACGAAGCTGTCGCCGGGCTTGGCGGTGATGCGGATGCGCAGCCAGTCGGAAATCACCTGGGTGCCGCCGGTGACGGCGGAGCGGTCGCCACCGGCCTCGCGGATGACCGGGGCGGACTCCCCGGTTATGGCGCTTTCATTGACCGAGGCGACGCCGGCAATGATCTCGCCATCGCCGGGGATGATGTCGCTGGTTTCGACATAGACGATGTCGCCCAGCTTGAGCGCGGTGGCCGGGATGACTTCGCTGGCGGTGTCTCCTGCCCGTTCGGGAAAGAGCAGTTTCTTGGCCATCAGATCGGTCTTGCCGCGGCGCAGGCTTTCTGCCTGGGCCTTGCCGCGCCCCTCGGCCACGGCTTCGGAGAGACAGGCGAACAGCACGGTGAACCAGAGCCAGAGGGCGATTTGACCGGAGAAGCCGGCTTCGGCCGAGCCCACCAGGAGATCCTGGACGAAGATGGCGGTGACCAGGGCGGCCACAACCTCGGTGACGAAGATCACCGGATTGCGGAAGAGCTGGCGCGGATCGATCTTGAGGAAGGCGTCGCGCAGGGCCGGCAGGAGAATGGCCGGGCTGAAGACGGAGATGCGGCGGGTGGATGTGGACATGGGAAAGGGTCCTAAAAGCTCTGGCCGGCAAGCATGGCAAAATGCTCGACGATGGGTCCGAGAGCGAGGGCGGGGAAGAATTGCAGCCCGCCCAGGATGAGGATGATGCCGATCAGCAGGCCGACAAAGAGCGGGCGATCGGTGGGGAAGGTGCCGGCGGAGGCCGGCAGGCGCGGCTTGCCCGCCAGTGCGCCGGCAATGGCCAGCACCGGCACGATATAGGCGAAGCGCCCGAGCAGCATGGCGATGGCCAGGGTGGTATTGTACCAGGGCGTATTGGCCGAGAGGCCGCCAAAGGCCGAGCCATTGTTGCCGGCGGCCGAGCTATAGGCATAGAGGATTTCGCTGAGGCCATGCGGGCCGGGCGTGGTGATGGCACTGATGCCGAAGGGCAGGATGGCCGAGACTGACGTGAAGCCCAGGATGACCAAAGGCAGGATGAGCACGGCCAGCATGGCTAGCTTCATCTCGCGCGCCTCGATCTTCTTGCCGAGGAATTCGGGCGTGCGCCCCACCATGAGGCCGGCTACGAAGACGGCGAGAATGGCAAAGACCAGCATGCCGTAAAGCCCCGAGCCGACGCCGCCGGGCAGTACTTCGCCCAGCTGGATCAGGAACATGGGCACGAGGCCGCCCAGCGGGGTCAGCGAGGAATGCATGGCGTTGACGCCGCCATCGGACAGGCCGGTGGTCACGGCGGCATAGAGCGCGGTCATGGCCTGGCCGACGCGGACTTCCTTGCCCTCCATATTGCCGAGCGCCGGATCGAGGCCCGCTGCGTGCAGCAGCGGATTGCCGGCGGTTTCGGCCCAGTAGACGGTGCCGGTGCCGACCAGCAGCAGGGTGACGGTGACCGCGATCAGCGCCCAGCCCTGGCGGCGATTACCGACTAGTTGGCCGAAGGCATAGACCAGGGCCGTCGAGATCGAGAGCATGGCGATGATGTTGAGATAATTGGCAAAGGCATTGGGGTTTTCAAAGGGATGGGCGGCATTGACGTTGAAGAAGCCGCCGCCATTGGTGCCCAGTTGCTTGATGGCTTCCTGGCTGGCGACCGGGCCGATGGCGATGGTCTGGCGGGCGCCTTCGAGCGTGGTGGCGGCAAAGCTGGGATCGAGGGTCTGCGGCAGGCCCAAAGCGATGAAGGCCACGGCGACGATGATGGCCAGCGGCAGCAGGACATAGAGCGTGGCGCGGGTCATATCGACCCAGAAATTGCCGATGGCCGTAGCGCCCGAGCGCATGAAGGCGCGGGTGACTGCGATGGCCACGGCCATGCCGGTGGCGGCGGAGAGGAAGTTCTGCACCGTCAGGCCCGCCATCTGGCTGAGATGGCTCATGGTGGTTTCGCCAGCATAGTTCTGCCAGTTGGTATTGGTGACAAAGCTCACGGCGGTATTGAAGGCCAGATCGGGCGCGAGGCCGGCAAAGCCCTGTGGATTGAGCGGCAGCAAGCCCTGCAGGCGCAGCAGGGCGAAGAGGGCCAGAAAGCCCATGAGGCTAAAGGCGAGTACGCCAAAGGCATAGGCGAGCCAGCCCTGCTCCTGTTCGGGGCGAATGCCGGCGAGGCGATAAAAACCGGCCTCGAACGGGCTTAGGACGGGGGAGATGAAGGTGCGTTCCCCGGCAAAGACGCGGGCCATGTAGAGCCCGAGCGGCTTGGCGAGCAGCAGGACTGCGAGCAGCACGAGGCCGATCTGCAGCCATCCGAAAATGGTCATGAAAGGTCTCCGCTCAGAACTGTTCGGGACGCAGCAGCGTCACGAGCAGATAGACGGCGAGCGCCAGGGCGATGATGAAAGCGATGAGCAGCATGGCCGGCTCACAACCGGTTCAGCGCAACGGCATAGGCGGCCAGGGCCGCCAAAATGCCGGCGCCGGCGAGAACGAAAAGAACGTCAAGCATGGCGAGATACTCCAGAATGGAGTTCTGTCATGCGCCCCTCCATCATCAAACTTCCATGCGGAAGGCGGGGCCGGCGTATAAGGAAGTCATAAGTTATCGGCCGGAGCGGCGCCGCCGGGCGCCCTGCCCTTCAGCGCCGGCGGGCTAGAGACACATCGAGACGAAGGTCACCGGGGCAAGCGTGACCAGGGTGGCCGCAAGGGCGGCAATGGTGGCGCCGACTCCGATGCGGTCGATGGCGGTGGGTGTTGCCTGCGGCCGGCGCAGCGCCCTGAGCTGGAAGGCCAGGCAACCCGCCAGCAGCGCGAGCGAGACGATGGCGGCGGCGATCAGCAGTGTGCGGTGCAGCGCCGGATCCCAGGCATAGTAGCAGCCGAGATATTGCATTGCGTAGAGCACGACGAAGGCCAGCGCCCAGAGGGTGAAGCCGGGCAGGATGGGCCAGAGGGTTCTGCTCATGCCGCCCCCCCCGCATTGGCCAGCAGCAGGATCAGCGCCCAGGCCGGCACGAGCGCCAGGCCGGCATAATCGGTCCACAGTACCGAGAGGCGCAGATCAGTGGCGCGAACAGCAGAGACATAGCCCCCGTGCCAGCGCCAGGCTGCGTGTCCGGCGACCAGCATAGCGACGGTCGCATGCACGGCGCAGTAGAGGAAGAGCGCAAAGCGCAGTGCGAGGTTGGCGTGGACGGTGGCATCGCCGAGCAGCAGCAGGCCGAGCACGCAGAGCAGCGCCGTAACGCCCGACAGGCCGGCAGACCCGAGCAGAACTGCAAGAGGCGACTGGCCGGCGGCATTGCGGGCGCGGGCCCGGCGCGCCAGCACCGCGGCGACGAGAGCCGTGACAATGCCAAGGGCCGGCAGCCAGTTGACGGTGGGCGCAATGCCATCCCAGCCCGGGGCGACGACGGCGAGATAGAGCCCGCCGAACAGCAGCGAGGCGTAGAGCGTGGTATCCACGGCGACGGCGAACAGGGAAGCCCACCAGGTGACATTGTCGGTGACCTCGCCATCGGCGGGGACGGCAGTGTCCTGGCCGATATCGATGGGGCCGATATCGCGTTGGGCGCCCAGGTCCCGCGGCCAGAGCAGGAACAGCCATACCACCAGCGCGGCCCCGATGGGCACGATCCAATAGACCTTGAACAGCAGGCCGAGAAAGAACACGCCGGTGGCCAAAGCCGTCCAGAGCGGCATGAAGCTCGAGCGCGGCAGGATGATGACCTGATCGGGAATGCCCGTCATCATGTCGACGCCGAGCGTCTCCTGGCGATTGGCGCGGGGGAAGCCGAGATAGCCCTCGCCGCCCGCCAGCGTGGCGCCAAGGCTATCGGGATCGAGGTCATCGGCCCGCTTGGTAATGGATGGCAAAGCGGCGAAATTGTAGGAGGGCGGCGGCGTGGGCGTGGCCCATTCCAGCGTCCGCGCGCCCCAGGGATTGCGCGGCGATGGCACGCCGAAACGGAACTGCATGATGATGTCGGCCAGGACCAGGGCAAAACCCATGGTCATGATGAAGCCGCCAAAGGAGGACAGCAGGTTGAGCCAGTCCCAGCCCCAGTTGGATGGATAGGTGGAGATGCGGCGCGGCATGCCCATCAGCCCGGTGACATGCATCAGGAAGAAGGTGAGGTTGAAGCCGATGATGATCAGCCAGAAGGCGGGCACGGAGAGCCGATAGATACTGGAGCGGCCGGTAAAGTGCGGCAGCCAGTAATAGAGCGCCGCCAGCATGGGAAAGACGAAGCCGCCGACCAGCACATAATGCAGATGAGCAACGACGAAATAGCTGTCATGCGCCTGGCTGTTGAAGGGCACCATGGCCAGCATGACGCCGGTCAGGCCGCCACAGACAAAGACGATGAAGAAGCCCACGACATAGAGCATGGGGATGTCGAATTTGGGCTTGCCCGAGGCCAGCGTGCCGATCCAGGCAAAGATCTGCACCGCGGTAGGGATAGCCACCAAAGCGCTGGCCGCCGAGAAGAAAGCCAGGGCCAGATGGGGTATGCCCACGGTGAACATGTGGTGCACCCAGAGCCCGAAGCTGAGGAAAGCCATGGCGACGATGGCGACGATGATGGCGTTGTAGGCCACCAGGGTCCGCCGGGCGAAGGTCGGGATGATGGTGGACAGCACGCCGGCGGCCGGCAGGAAGATGATGTAGACTTCCGGGTGCCCGAACAGCCAGAACAGGTGCTGCCAGAGCAGCGGATCGCCACCGCGGGTGGGGTCGAAATAGGGCAGATCGAAGGCCCGCTCCATTTCGAGCAGGATGGAGCCCAGGATCAGCGGCGGAAAGCCGATCAGCATCATGCCGGCGGTGACCAGCATGTACCAGCCGAAGATGGGCATGCGGGTCAGCGACATGCCGGGGGCACGCATCTTGAGGATGGTGACCATGATCTCGACCGCAGCGGTAATGGCCGATATCTCGACAAAAGTGATGCCGAGCAGCCAGACATCGGCATTGATGCCCGGCGTATAGGTGCCCGAAGACAGTGGCGTATACATGAACCAGCCGGCATTGGGCGCATAGCCCGTCACCATGGCGACGATCAGGATCATGCCGCCGAACAGGTAGCACCAGAAGCCATAGGCGGTCATGCGCGGGAAGGCGAGATCGCGGGCGCCCAGCAGCTTGGGCAGCATGTAGATGGCCAGGCCCTCGAACATGGGAATGGCAAACAGGAACATCATCACCGTGCCATGCATGGTGAAGAGCTGGTTGTAGAGCTCGGGGCCGATGAAAGCGCTGTTGGGCGTGGCCAGCTGGGCGCGGATCAGCATGGCCAGGAGGCCACCAATGGTGAAAAAGATCAGCGCCAGCACCATGAAGCGCTTGCCCAGAATGGTGTGGTTGACCGAGGACAGCCGGCCCCAGCCGGGTGGCGTATCCCAGATGGCCGACAGCGCCTTGTGCAAAGCGATGGGCGAGAGCGGCTCGCCGCCTGTCTCGGGGCTGCGCGTGTTGCGGCTCATGGTGCGCCTCCAATGACAGCGGCGTAATCGGCAGGGGCATGCGCCTCGACAACAAAGCCCATGGTCTCATGCCCCTGCCCGCAATATTCGGCACAGATACCGCGATAAATGCCCGGCTCGTCGGCCTGCAGGCGGATGACATTGGTATGGCCGGGAATGGCATCCATCTTGCCGCCCAGGCGCGGCACCCAGAAGGCGTGGATGACGTCTTCGGCGGTGATGACGATATCGACCGGCTCGCCGGCGGGCAGATGCAGAACCTCGGTCGCGGCGGCACCCGGACTATCGGGATAGCTGAAGGTCCACTGCCATTGCTGGGCATGCGCCGCGACGCGCATGGTGGCCGCCCCGCCCGGCTTGGGTAGCAATTGCTCGCCCAGCAGCAGCGCGGCGATCAGCAGGCCGGTCAGGATCGGGATGGGCAGGATGAGGCCGCCGCCGATGATCCAGTGGCTCGGCTTGATGGCGGCGATAAAGGCTGGACGGATGAAACTGAGGGCCAGCAGTGACAGTACCAAAACAAAGAGGACGGTGGCGCCCCAAAACATGACCCACCACAGGATGGCGATATTGGCAGCGGCGGGGCCCGCCGGATTAAGCGTCGACAAGGGCGTGGCGCAACCTGTGAGCGCCAGCGGCGTTGCTGCAAGAGCAGCAAACCGCAAAGCCAGGGGGCCAGCTTGTCCGAACAAGACGCCAAACAAGCCGAAGAAGCCGAAATGCAGTCCGAAGAATCGACGGGAGAGGCCGACGCCTCGCATGCCAATCCGCGCATCCGCGACATGGCGCAGCAGGATGTCGGCTCTGCCGTTGCAGTGGCCGGCCACCCCATTCATGCCATGCTGGTGCATTTCCCCATTGCTTTGGTGATCTGCACCCTGGGCGCCGACGGCATGTACTGGATGACCGCCGACCCGTTCTGGGTGCAGGTTGGATTGTGGGGAGCCGGCGCGGCCTTTGCCTTCGGTCTCCTGGCGTCCGCCGCCGGCACGGTCGAACTGCTTGCAGTACCCGGCATTCGCGTGCGGGTGGCCAGCTGGAACCATGCGATTGCCGCGATTACCCTGATCGCCATGATCGGCGCCAATTTCGGCCTGCGCATGACCGCGCCAGAGGCCATTCTGCCGCACGGCTTGTTGCTGTCCCTGCTCTCGGCGGTGCTGACCGCGCTGGCGGGCTGGCATGGGGGCAAGCTGGTCTTTGATCATGGTGTGGGTCTCATCATCTCAACCAAGCACTAAGGAAGGGGAGCATCTCGCCCAGGGCGCCGGGGGCAAAAAAATCGTTGATCCAGCCGGCGGTCACCCATTGCGGCTTGCCCAGCACCGTCACCAGAATGGCGGCGATGACGGTCGCCGTCAGCGTGATGACGATGATTACGCGGCTGGTGGGGTAGGTCTGGCCCGGCTCGAACAGGCGCAGGATGACGAGGCCACTCAGGACATGGATGAAGACCATGGCACCGACCAAAGCCAGCTTGACCGAGAACCACGGCACGAAAGTGGACTCGACAAAGATCAGGGCCGTACCCGACACCACGGCGACGAAGGCCGCCGGGGACACGAGCTTGATATAGAAGAACCGCACAAAATTGTGCAGGCTGAATAGCGCCTTATCCTTGAGCTGGCGTCGCTGGCTGTAAAGGAAGGGCAGGCTCAGCAGGCCGACCGACCACATGGCAATGGCCAGGACATGGACGAATTTGAGGAGAACCGCGGTCACGCCTGTCGCGCCTCGCTCTGGCGCAGCCAGGCTGCCAGGCGCCAGACGGCGACCAGCAGGTAAGGCAGGCTGGCCGGAACCCACATGATGAGGCCGGACAGTTGCTGATCCTCGAGCGCCCCCAGACCAAAGGCCTGGGTGGTGGCGAAATGGGGCACGTAAAGCGGCTGGCCTGAAAACACCAGCAGCGCCCCGAGCAGGCCCATCTGGATGGTGACGGCGACGAGCGCCACGATGGCACGGCCCGGCGAGGCCAGCAGGACTGCGCCCCAGAACAGCATGGCGCTGCCCAGCAGCGTTGTCTGCATCAACCAGTAAACGGGCGTATTGGTCAGGGCCAGCAGATAGGCGTCGGGGGCATGCCAGAGCCAGAAGATGACCGTGTGCAGCACCAGCAGCGGGGTCGCCAGCCGCCGCAGGGCCGAGATCAGGTTCGCCAGGCCGGACCGCTTCTGCCGGGTCAGCGCCCAGGCCAGCAGCGGGGCGGCCACCGCCACCAGCAGGACATGGTGCACGACCCGGGCGGAGAACAGCGCCACCGTGAGGGCGCAGAGCGGGCTGATGAAAATGATCGCCAGCACGCCCATGCCGGCAGCGAAGCTGGCACTGGCGCGGCTGCGAAGGGGCCGGCCGAACCAGAACAGGACTGCGGCGGCAAGCACGACTGAAAGCAGGACCGGATCAAAATTCCACCGCTCCCAGAGGTTTTCCGGGAGCGGCGACGGGCCACAATAGCTCATGATGGACAAGGCGTTTTGCATGACGGTCCTGACGCTTGAACCAGAATTCTAGTCTGCTCTTTGCGGAGAGGTGAAGCCACCTCTCCGCAAAGGCGCTTTAGGGCGTAGCGCTCTCCGGCAGGGCATAAGCGATGAAGTAGTCGCCTATGGGGGTCTCCATGAAGTCATGCCCGCCGGCATTGATGACGACGATCTGGCGACCCTCGGCCTCATAGGTCATCGGCGTCGCCTGGCCGCCGGCTGGCAGCACGACACTCCAGACTTCCTCGCCCGTCTCGATATCGACGGCGCGCAGGATGTCGTCGGTTGCGGCAGCGATAAAGAACAGGCCCGAGGCGGTAACAAAGCCGCCGCCATTATTGGGCGTGCCGATATCGATGGGCAGCATGGAGGGGATGCCAAAAGGACCATTCTTGCGGGCCGAACCGAAGGGGCGGTCCCACAGCACTTCACGGGTTTCCAGATCGATCGCCGCGATTCCGCCATAGGGTGGCTGCTTGCACAGCAGGCCGGTGAAGGGCACGCGCCAGCCCGCATTCACCCGGATACCATAGGGCGTCAGAGCCTGTGGGCTCAGGCTACCATGCGAGCCACCACCGGCATCGGCGTCATAGCTCGGGTCGGTGATCGGCAAGACGCCTAGTGCATCGACTTCCTCACGGGGTACCAACTGGTTGTAGTTGGGCATATTGTTATAGTTGGTGATCATGATGTTGTTCACCGGATCGACCGCAACGCCACCCCAGTCCACGCCGCCATTATAGCCAGGGAACTGGATCCAGGGCTGATCGACGGTGGGCGGGGTGTAGACGCCGTCATAGCTGGCCTGACGGAACTGGATGCGGCACCAGAGCTGGTCGAGCGGCGTCATGCCCCACATGCTGGCCTCGGTGAGGTTTGGCTTGAGCAGATTGGGGAAGTCGGTGACATAGGGCTGGGTCGGCGACAGGCGCTCGGGCTCGACGCCACCCTGGGGGGCGGGACGCTCCTCGATATTGACGAGCGGCTCGCCGGTTTCGCGGTTGAGAATATAGAACTGCGCCTGCTTGGAGGGCATGATGATGGCCGGAACCGGGCCGTCAGCGGTGGGGAAGTCCACCAAAGTGCCCTGCCCGCCGAGATCGTAATCCCAGACGTCGTAATGCACGGTCTGATAGCTCCAGGCGACTTCACCGGTTTCGACGTCGAGCGCGACGATGGCGGTTGAATAGGTGTTTTCGGCCTCGGAGCGGTCACCGCCCCAATAGTCGACAGCCGAATTGCCCATGGGCATATAGACCAGGCCCAGTTCGTCATCGCCCGAGGCAATGGTCCACATATTGGGCGTGCCGGGGGTATAGACTTCGCCTTCAGGCGGCAGACCAGTTTCGCCGGGACGGCCCATATCCCAGGCCCATTCCAGCTCGCCAGTGACGACATTGTAGCCGCGGATCACGCCCGAGGGGGCTTCACGGGTCTGCCCATCGCTGACCTGGCTGCCGACGACGAGGACGTCCCGCACGAGAGTTGGCGGCGAGGTCGGCGCATAAAAGCCCGGCGCGGTATCGCCAATGCCCTCGAGCAGATTGACGGTGCCGACATTGCCGAAGTCGGCGCAGGGCTGGCCGGTTTCGGTGTCGAGCGCGATCATGCGCGCATCGTGGGTGAGGTTGACGACGCGGGTGGCGCAGAGATCGGTTTCATCGGCCGCCGGATCGGCAAAATAGATCAGGCCGCGGCAGGAGGCATTGTAGCCAACGGCGTCGACGGGCGTTTCCGGATCATAGGTCCAGAATTCGGCGCCGGTAGCGGCGTCGAGCGCGCTGATCTTGTTGAGTGCCGAGCACAGATACAGGCGATCGCCCACCTTGATCGGCGTGTTCTGGTTGCCGAAGGGTTCGTCATTATCTGGCAGATCGCCGGTGCGGAATTCCCAGATCTGCTCAAGTTCGCCGATATTTTCAGGGGTAATCTGTGCGAGCGGGGAATAGCGCGCGGCGCGGTGAGTGCCGCCATAGGCGGGCCAATCCACACCGGTTTCGAACTGATTGTCGACAACTTGTTCGGCCACTGACTGTTCGGCTGCAGGCGCGAGATCGCCAGTCGGAGCAGCGCCCTCTGCGGGCGCATTCGGGGCAGGTGCATCGGTAGGCGGAACCGCGGGCTCAGCCGGCGACAGTGGCGCGGTCGGCGCTGGCGTGGGAGACTGCTCAGGGGTGACTGGAGCAGCCGGCGTTTCAATCGGTGCAGGGGTTTCGGTGACCGGTGGCGGCGTCGTTTCCTGCGCCACAAGATTGCCATCGCGCACGGCGCTCAGGCCCAGCAGGGAGGCGCCCACGGCGACAACTGCGGCGGCCGCTGCGGCCATGGCACGGCGCGGCGCTGCTGTGCGGCCTTTCAAGGCCGGGATGGTCAGCAGCACGAGAACCAGAATCACGGTCGGCGCGACCAGGCGCGGCACCTGGGCCCAGCCGTCGAGCCCGGCTTCCCACAGCGCCCAGACCAGCGTGCCGAGATAGGTAACGAGATAAATCCACACGCCGGTCATTTGCTGACGGAACAGGAACCAGGCAGAAGCCAGCAGGCCTAGACCAGCCAGCGCATAGTACCAAGAGCCGCCCAGCGTGATGAGATAGAGGCCGCCGAGCATTATTGGCAAGCCGAACAGCACCATCACGACAGCCAGCGCCACCGTCCCCCAATAACCGAATGAATTACTGGGATTGGACATGTTGACGCTCCTCCGATTTTTGGCTGACCTTGACCAACGCCACGCGGGGTCGAAGGTTCCGTCCCGGCTGTCCATGATGTCTGCCGGCCATGACAGAGGCGGCGGCGGCGCGCGGGGCCGACGGACCTCACCAGGACGTCGGCGCGCACAGGGAACAATCGCCCTGCCCTGTCGTTGAGACTGGACCGCGGCAGCAGCGCGCGGAGAGCGCAGGACAGGCCCCTATGTTGCCAATGTCCGTCAATGCAGGAGGAGAGATTAATGGCTGAACTTGACCAGAACGAGATCCGCGTCGTCGCCCATCAGCTGTGGGAGCGCGACGGTCGCCCCGAGGGCAAGGCCGATGACTACTGGCATGCGGCGGTCAAGCTGCTGTCTGATGAGAGCCATGCCGATGAGACGGAAACGCCCGCGCCCATCTTGCCGGTGCCGCCAGCGCCGGTCTGAGCTTATAAATGGCGCTTGCCTGGCCAATCCCAGGGATGGTCAGGCAGGCCCATCGGCGGGCAGATTGTAGCGTTCGGCGATCTCGGCGCGCAGTAAAGCCCGGCTGGCCGCGGCTGTGGACGAGCCGGCGTCCCGGATGGCATCGGCCACCCTGACGAGGGCCTGATCGCGGATCACGCTGGTGAACCAGCGGCTGACGTCGCCATTGTGCAGATGATGGGTCCAGACTTCGTCTGCCACCGCATCGCCCTTGGACAGGAACTCAAAGAGGTTCCTCGCCTGAACACAGACCCGGTTGTCCGGTCCGCGAAAATAGAAGCTGCGTTGGTCGCCCACATCGCCAGTGGCATATTTGCCGGCATGGCGCACATGCGTCTGGAGCGGGGCATGAGGCCGCACCACCACCCCAACGAAATTGCGCCGCCAGACCAGCATCTCGCCCGGCTCCGGCACGGAAGCGCCGTTCATGGCGGGTGCTTCCAGACCGGCCAGTGAACAAAAGTCCCTGACCATGAATTCAGCGCTCGCCCCCAGCGCGCAGACCGTGCCGACGCTGGCCAGCACGTCGGCGCTCAGCAGCCGGGGAGAGACGGTGATGAAGATGACGCAGGGCTGCTCGCCAAACTCCACCCCGTTCGAGACAGCAAACCCCTGATGGGCCTCGTCAATGATGACAAAGGCCGGTGCGCCCATCTGCTCGCGCCGGGCACTGGCGGCGGCCATGGCATCGAGCATGAAGTGCCGCCGGACCTCATGCTTCATGCCGCGCATGACCACGACCGGATTGAGACCGGCGGCCAAAAGGAGCTCGAAATCGGCGACATTGACGGCCGGATTGCTGGCATCAAGCACGCTGGTGCCGCTGATGGTGTGATAGTCGCCCTCCGGGTCGAGCACGGCCAGGCCGCAGTCATGGGTCAGCATCTGTTCGATCAGCATGGTGGCAAAGGTCGATTTGCCGATCTGCGACGGGCCGACCACCAGCACATTGCCCTGATGGACCGGCATGCTGATGCGCTTGCCGCTGCGCGCCGTGCCGATGGCCAGATCGTGTCGCCCGGCGGGCAGCAGGTCGCCGTCGAGCTTGTTCAGGGCTTCGGCCAGAAAGCGCACACCGGCCCCGTGATCCTGCCCCAGTACCAGGTCGGCCTCCGCCTTGATGGACGGCACGGCATTGGCCACCGCCACCGAGCAGCCGCAGATGGCCAGGAAGGAGTGATCGTTCTCGGCGTCACCCACGCCGACCAGGGCGCTTGGCGACAGGTTGAGGTCACGTGCAGCGGCCCGCAGGCCGCTGGCCTTGTTGATCCCGGTGGGCAGTACCATCAGGGCGCCCTTGTTGAAGGTGATCTGCAGCTCGAGCCCCGACTGGCGGATGGCATCGAGTACCTTGCCCTGATCGGGTTCCCAGGCGGCGATGATGGCCTGCCCGACGGACAGGCGCTCCACGCCCAGTCCGCGCAGATGCTGCACCAGGTCCGGGTCGGGCGGTGGCGCCAGGACGCGCGTCTGCCCGCTGGCAGGGTCATGCAGCACCGCGCCATTTTCGAGGACCAGTCGATCAAACATGCCATAGTCGGGGAAGGTGGCGGCCAGGTCGCCCAGTTCCCGCCCCGTCACCAGGATCAGCCGCCTGCCGCTGCGCTGCAGCGCCGCCAGGGCGTCCCGCGTGGCGGGTTCGACCTTGCCGTCGGTGGCGATGGTTCCATCAAAGTCAGCGGCCAGCCCCAGAAAGTACATGACGTCACCATGCCGGTCTCTCGATGGCGCGCAGCTTGCCGCACAATGGCGCCGGGCTTTTTGACCGAAATCAACGCACTGCGGACGTCGGCGCGATTTCGCTGCGCTGGCGGCACGTGGCCCGCATCAGCCGGGGTGACGACCGGCGAAACAGCGAAAAAAGCTGGCTGGGGCGCTAGGATTCGAACCTAGGGATGCCGATACCAAAAACCGGTGCCTTACCACTTGGCGACGCCCCAACTGGCGCGGTTCGTACACGGTTTGCCCCGGGTTCGCAACATGGTCCACGAGCTCGCAAAAAGCCTTTTACAGGCGCTTGAACGGCGCCGTCAGCGGGTCTATAACGCCCGCCGTCGCGTGTGGCACAGCGGGCTTTGCAGCCTGCTGCCAGCCAGAACAAGCCCGAGATCGCGACACCTGACGGAGTATAGCGCAGCCTGGTAGCGCACCTGCTTCGGGAGCAGGGGGTCGAGTGTTCGAATCACTCTACTCCGACCAATCAAGCCCGGCCTCCTGCGAGGTCGGGCTTTTTCATGCCCATGGGGTGGCGCTGGCAGCCTTGGACCAGCAGACGGTCCGACTGCGCCGCGCGGTTCGATGCGCCTGGCGATCAGGCGGGATTTTTCGGCGGGACGGGTTCGAGATGGGGCCGCAGGTAGGCATGGGTGGCCTTGTTGGCGACCAGCAGGACGCCACTGGGCTCGAAATGGTCGGGGCCGCGGCCCCACCAGTCGGTGACGACGCCGCCGGCCTCCTCGACCATCAGGATGCCGCCCGCCGTGTCGACAAAGCCGGTTTCCTCGAAATAGCCGGTGAGCCGACCGCAGGCGACGAAGGCGCAGGACAGGGCCGCGCTACCGATGATGCGCACCGCCCCGATGGGGGCGCGGATGGCGTCGAGCCGCTGATAGGCGCCGGGATAGAGCGAGAGATTGGGCGTGGGCAGGCCGGTGCCCACGCACATCATGGCGACATCGGTGCTGGCGCTGACGCGCAGGGGCTGGCCATTGAGCCAGGCGCCCTGCCCCTTGATGGCGGTGAACATCTCGTCATTGACGGGATTGTAGATCAGCCCGCACATGGTCTGGTTGCCACGGCGCAAAGCGATGGTGATGGTGTAGTCGAGGCCGTTGAGAAAATTGGTGGTGCCGTCGATAGGGTCGACCAGCCAGCGGTGCTCGCGGTCGCTGCCTTCGACCGGGGCAAATTCCTCGCCGGTAAAGCTCCAGTCCGGATAGGCGCCGAGCAGTTCGGCGCGGATCAGCTGCTCAGATTCCCGGTCGGCATCGGAGACGAAATCGCCCGGACCCTTGACCCCGATCTGCAACTCGCGAAAGCGCTTGAAATAGCCCTGGGTCAGCACGCCGGCGCGGCGCGCGACCTCCACCATATGGGCGAGAATATCGTCGTAGTTATCGGTCATGATTGCAGCGCCATTGCCAAGCCCTCGGGATCGTCGGTGGTGATTTGATCGACCTTGAGCGCCAGCAGGCGCTCGATCTGGGCCAGGCTGTCGGGATTGACCTCACGGATGGTCCAGGCGTCGACGCGTTTGCCGGCGGCATGGAAGGCCGCAATGATGTCAAAGCCATCCTCGGCGAACAGCAGCGGGATCTGCCAGTAGAGGTAGATCAGGTCGGCGGTTGGTGCCGCCGCCAGCGTCTCGGCTACGAAGGCGGCATGGCTGCCGCTGGCGCGGGCGGCGTTGACCCGGGCCTCGTCGCTGGGATCAAAGCCGACCCTGATGCCGGGCACCTCGGCGGCCAGCATGGCGATGGCCTTGGCATTGCCCGAGGAGAGGATGAGATTGCCGGCAACGGGCCTGGTGGCCCGGGCGAAATTGGCCAGCGCCGTGGCGTCGAGGACGGTGTCGTCCTCCTTGTAATCGAGCTGCAGCAGGGCATCGGGATGGACGCTGCCCGAGACCATGAGCGCGCAGAGGTCATCGAGCAGCATGACCTTGTCGGGGATCGGCACGCCGTCATTGTCGCGCAGCTGCAGCTGGCGCAGGGCGGCGTCGCTGGTGTCGGCGACGCGGCCGGTGCCGGTGGTCTCCTGGGAAAGGTCGAGATTGTGCAGCACGGCAAAGCCCTTGTCGCCGCTCACCACCAGGTCGACCTCGATCGAGGCGCCCAGCGCCATGCCCTCGAGAATGCGCTGGCCGGTAAAGACCGGATCGGTCCGGCGGCGGCGGCCGCGATGCCATTTCAGCCAGGTGCGGTGGCCGTTGCGTTCAACATGGACAGGGTCGTGCATCAGGTGATGGCCTTTTTGTCGGCAGGAGAAGCGGCGCAGGCGCCGGGTGGGCCGGTCAGGCGTCGAGCGGCTCGGGCTGGTGGAGCAGCTCGGCGGCAACCGCCGTGCGATGCAGCAGCACGCCATGGCGATAGGCGGCCATGGCCTTGGGGTGCAGCGCCACCCCCTGCCCCAGTTGGAACAGGTCGGGATGGGACACCATTGCCTTGATGCGCGTACCATCGGGCAGCGCCAGATCGACCAGGCCATGCGTGCCGAAATCGGTAACGCGGTGCACCGTGCCGTGGCCGCCCTGCGGCGCGACGCTGAGCTCGAGCGCCTCGGGCCGAACGCAGAGCGTGGTCGGACCGTTGCTGACCGGCAGCGGAATGGCAAAATTGGCGGTGCGGAAGACGCCGTCGGTGACCTCGCCCTCGAGCGTGTTCATCGAGCCGATAAAGCCGGCGACGAAGGGGGTGAGTGGGGCGCGGTAGACCACGTCGGGCCGGTCGATCTGCTCGGTGCGGCCATCGCGCATAACGACGATGCGGTCGGCCATGGAGAGCGCCTCGTCCTGCCCGTGTGTGACAAAGAGGGTGGTGATCTTGAGGCGCTGCTGGATGTCGCGCACTTCCTCGCGCAGGCGTTCGCGCAGATGCTGGTCCAGACTGGCAAAGGGTTCGTCGAGCAACAGGATCTTGGGCTCGAGCACCAGCGAGCGGGCCAGGGCGACGCGCTGCTGCTGGCCGCCCGAGAGCTGGGTGACGCTGCGCAGGCCATAGCCGCCCAGGCCCACCAGGTCGAGCACGCCCTCGACGCGCCGCTTGATCTCGTCGGCCGGTACCTTGCGCAGCTTGAGGCCGAAAGCGAGGTTCTTGAAGACGTTCATATGCGTCCACAGCGCATGGCTCTGGAACACCATGCCGGTGGGGCGGCGCTCGGGCGGCAGGCGGGTAATGTCCTCGCCATCGATAGTCATGGCGCCGCTGGTGGGCGTCTCGAAGCCGCCGACCATGCGCAGCAGGGTGGATTTGCCCGAACCGGAAGGGCCGAGCAGGCAGACCAGCTCACCATCAGCCACGTCGAGCGAGAAGCTGTCCACCGCCTTGGTGCCATTGGGGAAAATCTTGGAGATATCGTTGATCTTGAGAACGGACATGAGACTTCCTAGCCGCCGAAGCCGCGGGCGAACGAACCGGAATTGACGACCCGGCGGGCAAACAGCAGGGCAATGAAACTGGGCACCCAGAGCAGCACGGAAAGCACTGCGCCATACTGGATGACCGGCTGGTTGTTGATAAAGGAGATCATCAGCACCGGCAGGGTACGCACCTGCGGGGCGCCGATCAGCCAGGCGCCTTCGGTTTCGTAAAAGGTGCCGACAAAGCTGAGCAGGATAGCCGCAGCAATGGTCGGGCCAGCCTGTGGCAGGGTGATCGACCAGAAGACGCGGAAGGGGCTGGCGCCGACATCGCGGGCCGCCTCCTCCATGCGCCGGTCGACCGACTGGAAGGCGGCCACCGGAATCCAGATCATGAACAGCAGCGTGCCCACCAGCTGGATCAGCACCACGCCCCAGAAGGTGCCGATGAGGTTGAGCTGGAGGAAGATGCCGGCAATGGCGACCAAGAGGCCGAATTTGGGAAAGGCATGGCCGGCGAGGAACGAGAAGAACAGGATGTTGCGGCCGGGGAAATCGAGCCGGGCAAAGGCATAGGCGGCCGGCAGGCAGATGGCGGCGGACAGGGCCGTCACGGTAAAGGCCAGCGTCAGGCTCATGGAAATCGAGCTCCAGACGTCGGCGCGGGCCAGGGTCTGGTTCCAGAAGCGCAGGCCGAATTCCTGCGGGATGACGGAAGGATAGCGCCAGACATTGGTAAAGGCCCAGGTGCCGACGACCAGCAGCGGGAAGACGATGACCAGGGTCAGCACCGCTGCAAAGGCGATGCCGGTCCAGTCGATCTTGCGATAGGCGAGGGTTGCAGCCATTTATGCGGCCCTGTTCTTGGCGACCGAGCGCACATAAAAGAGCCCGAAGACGATGCAGAAGCCGAAGGTGACCACGGCCTGGGTAATGGCCGTCTGCGGATCGTAGAGATCGCGGAAGGTGCGCTGCATGAACGGCCCCATCATTTCAGGTGCTGCCGGGCCCAGGATATAGGGCAGCGTGAAGGCCGAGAAGATGCCGAGCACGGCAAAGGAAATAGCCACCAGGATCGAATTGGAGAGGCGCGGCAGGATGATGTGCCAGAGCAGCGCGATGCGGCCGGCGCCGACGTCGCGGGCAGCCTCGACCGCCTGGTTGGAGACATTGCCCAGGCCCGACAGCAGGATCAGCACGGTCAGCGGGATATTGTCCCAGACCAGGCCGATCACCGGCCCCCAGGGGGTGAGATAGGGCGTGCGGATCTTGGGCAGGCCAACGGCATTGAACAGCAAGTCGACAGTGCCATTGGGCCCCAGCACGCGAATGAAGGCAAAGCTCAGGATGATCGAGGGGACGAACATCGGAAAGATGGCCAGGCCCTGCACATAGGCGGCCACTTTGGTGTCGGAAAAGCGCAGGTAAAGCGCGATGGGCAGGCAGACCAGCAGCAGTAATATGGCGCAGGTGCCGGTGGTCCACAGCGTCATCGACAGGTTGGATAGGCTATAGCCGTCGGAAAAGAAGAAGCGGTAGGTCTCGACCGAAAAGGCATTGCCCTCCGGCGTCTTGACCCAGAGCGTGGTGATGATCGCCGAGATGATCGGCCAGATGATCAGCCAGAGCACCAGCAGCACCGGCGTGGCGACGAGCAGGAGGCCATAAGGCCTCCTGCGGATGGGTGTAACGGACCCGATCTGGTCCGGGGCTGTCATGGTCACGAAGCGGGATCCACGTTTGGTGCCACGGCGCGATACCAGCCGTCATTGATGGCCGCTTCCCAATCGCCGCTCGGGAAATTGGGGATGGTCTGCGGGATCAGGTCGGCGAACTTCTCCCGCAGTTCAGGCGCGACGTGATCCCAGCTGACGCCGGGGAAGCCGCCCAGTTCAGTCAGCACGGCCGACTGGATTTCTTCGGTCAGCAGGAAGTCGGCGAGCTTGAGCGCGGCATCCTTGTTGGCACCATTGCTGAGCACGCCCAGCTTGGTGAAGCCGCCGGGAAGGCCGAGATCCTGGAGCTGCACGAGACCGGTGGTCTCGGGCAGCACGCCCTGGGCGATGGCCGACAGGGCCTGATCGGACCAGGCCGGGATCATGGTCACGGCTGACTGGCCGAGCAGCTGCAGCGACTGGGTATTGCCCGAGGTATAGGCGCCGCCATCGAACAGCGACGGGGCCAGATCGAGCAGCATGTCAAAGGCGGGCTTGAGCATGGTGTCGTTCTTGTCGGCGCTGTAATTGTCGACGGTGAACTGGCTGGGGTCCTTGCCGTTGACTTCATAGATGGCGCGACGGACGAAATTGCCGCCCGAACCGCCCTTGTTGGGACGGTTATAGATGAACTGGCCAGGATTGGCCTTGATCCAGGTGACGAGGTCGGCAAAGGTCTTGGGCGCGTCGGCTGGCGCCAGCTTGGTGGTGTCATAGGCCAGCAGCACCTGCGACCCGCGGTAAGGCAGGTTGGTGGGGATGTCGAAGGCTAGCGGGTTGATCTTGGAATAGTTGGACAGGCCGGCTGCCTCGAAGTCGACATAGAGGCCCTTGGCAATGCCATCGACCGTGACGCGGGTGTCGAAGCCTTCGAAGAGGTCAGCCTGGGGATCGGTGCCCGAAGCCAGTGCGGCCAGAGCGCGGTCGCCAATGGCGGCGACACCGGCGCCGTCGCCACCGTCAACCAGGTTGAGCGTGATGCCGGCATTGGCGGCTTCAAATTTGGGCTTTACCACATTGGTCCAGAAGTCGATGACGTTCTGGTCCGAGCTGAAATAGACGTCGATGACGCCCTCGGCAGCGAAGGACATGCGGGGCAGGACCAGCATGCCGGCGGCGGTACCGGCAGCCGAGATCATAAAAGCACGACGTTTCATCATATTCTCCCATCTAGGCGATCCCGGGCGGGACCACGGCGCTGTCTCACCGGTCGCGGAGGCGATACGGGATCGGACGATCACATGGCGTGCCGGGACCGGTCCCGACGCGCCCACCTCATGGGGCTCCTCCCCAGATTGCGGCAGCAATCGGCAGGCATCCCAATCTTTGTCGGGGTTCGCCGGCCTGCGTCGCAATGCAGACCAGAAAACACCGGATGGCGACTGCACACAAGTGCACTGGCCAAGAAATACGGGAGCTTCCTTAGGGGGCGTGCATAACGCTTTGATGACAATTGTGACGTTGCTCAGCTGTGCAAGATTTGCACATCACTGCGCAGAGGGGCGAACCGACTGGCGCCAGACGGGGACCGGTTCGAAGACAATGCGCCGGGAACTGCCGGATTCCGGGTGCAGCAGCAGCTGTACCACCTGGTCGGCCATGGCCTCGAGCGGCTGGGCAAAGGTGGTCAGCCGATAGGCAGACCAGCCGGCCTGTTCAATATCGTCAAAGCCGATAATGCACAGGTCCTGGGGGATGCGCAGGCCGAATTCGTCGCGCGCCACATCCATGAAGCCGAGCGCCAGAAGGTCGGTGACGCAGAACACCCCGTCCGGACTATTGGAGCGGCCGAAGACCAGCCGCGCTGCCTCGGCCCCCGAATCGTAGACGGTGGGCCCGGCCCGGGTAACCGCCACATCGACGCCGGCCGCAGCGGCGGCGGCGAGGAACACGGTTTCGCGCTCGACGAGACTGGCCGTGCGGGCGGTGGAGCTGATTAGGCCGAGCCGCTGGCAGCCGGCCCGGCGCAGCAGGTAGAAGGCTTCGCGCCCGGCCAGGGCATTGTCGACACCCAGATTGTTGGAGCCACTGAGCTGCTCGTCGCGATTGATCAACACCACCTGCTGGCCATTGGCCAGACACGTCTCGATCAGCGAGGCCGAGGGCGTGCCCGAGAGCACGACGGTGGCGTCGGCGCGATAATTGAGGGTCTGGCGCAGGGCGGTGGAGACGCTGGCGGTATCGGTTTCGGTATTGATCACCATGGTGATCTTGCCGACGGCCTGCAGTTTGCGGGTCATGACGTCGACCATGCGAGCGCGAATCGGCGTGGTCATGTTGGAGACCACGAGGCAGACAATATTGCTGCGTTCGCGCAGGCCGCGGGCTAGGTGGTTGACGTGATAGCCCAGCGCGTCGGCAGCCTCGAGAACCTTGCGGCGCGTCGCCTCCGACACGCTGGCGCCGGCGGTGAAGGTGCGCGACACGGCCGAGCGCGACACGCCCGCGCGTTCCGCCACGGTCTGGGCACTGACGAAACCGGGTGTCTTCAGATCGCTCATGGCGGCACACTTCCTGCAGGCGGGCAGATAGTGGGAAGAATCGCGTCAGCGTCAAGCCGCGGGAGGGCGCGGCGGGGTCTGGAGTTTGGCCGAAGGCTTGCGGGCCAGCCAGATATGGTGGCGCTCGCCACCCTTGTTACCGCGGGCACGGACCTTTTCCTCGCGCACGGCATAGCCGGCCGTGGCCAGGCGCTTGGTGAAGGGGGCGCTGGTATGGGAGGACCAGACCGCCAGCACGCCGCCGGGGCGCAGGGTGGTCATGGTGCGGCGCAGGCTCTTGACGCTGTAGAGCTGCTGGTTGGAATCGCGAGTCAGCCCCTCGGGGCCATTGTCGACGTCGAGCAGGATGGCATCATAGCGGTTCTCGCCGGCCAGCATTGTGCCGACATCACCCAGGCGGATGGTGACGCGCGGATCGTCGAGGCTGGTGCCGAACACGTCCGCCATCGGTCCACGCGCCCAGGCGACCACGGCGGGCACCAGTTCGGCCACGGTGATGCGGGCATCGGCCGGCAGGATGGCCAGCGCCGCACGCAGGGTAAAGCCCATGCCCAGCCCGCCGATCAGCATATGGGCTTGCTTGTGCGTGTTGATGGCGGCCCAGCTGAGACTCGCCAGTGCCTCTTCCGAGCCGCTCATGCGGCTGTTCATCAGCGCGGTCGAGCCCGTCATGATGCAGAATTCACTGCCGCGCTGCATCAGGCGCAGATCGCCTTCGCCGCCAGGCACCGTGGCCGTATCGAGCAGAGTCCAGGGGGTGACGGCCATGCATACTCGCAAAAACAGAAAGCCGGCCGCGGGGGCCGGCTTTCGTTGAACTATCGACCAGCGTCTAGCGCTTGGCGATCAGCTTCCAGGCACCGGTGACGGTGAGGGCAGCCAGAGCCATCTTGAGGATGTCCCAGATGATGAAGGGCTGCACGGCCTTGGCAAAGGCGGAACCAAGCACATTGGCCTGGTCGATCCAGCCAGCCTGGCCGGCCATGAGCGCGAGCCAGGCAAAGCCGAGCACGAACATCACGGCATCGCCGACCAGCATGGCGCCGAACAGAGCCAGCGGCTTGTCCGAGGCGCCGCGATCGGCGGCATAGCCGACAATGGCGGCCAAAGCGATAAAGCCGAGCAGGAAGCCGCCGGTGGGGCCGACGAGATAGACGAGGCCGCCGCCGGTGGCAAAGACGGGCAGGCCGACAGCGCCTTCAAGCAAGTAGAGGCCGACTGTGGCGACGCCGATGCGCATGCCGAAGGCAGCGGCCAGGGCGGCAATGGCAAAGCCCTGCAGGGTCACCGGCACGGGCCAGACCGGCACGTTGATCTTGGCACAGAGGGTGATCAGCAGCGTGCCGAGCACGACGGTCACCAGATTGGACACCAGCTTGGCAGTGTCACCCTTGGGCTGATAAAGGCCAAGCAGCGTGTTGGGCGTGGTCAAAGTGACGGCCATTTCTTACCTTCCATGCATTCGTGGAACCGGCATCCCTGTGCCGGGACGCTCACCAATTCGTATTGTCACTTCATAATCTGCTGTCCCCGAGAGCGCAATGGCCGCCCCTATCGCCTTCAATCGCCAATTTGAGCCGCAGACCGGCATGGCCGTGCCGGTGGCCCCCGGGCTGGTGCGGGTGACCGCGCCCAATGCCAGCGCCTATACCTTTACCGGCACCAACAGCTTTCTGATCGGCCATGAACGGCTGGCTTTGCTCGATCCCGGCCCGGATGATGAAGCCCATCTCGATGCGCTGCGCCGGGCCATCGGCGGCCGGGCGCTCGAGACCATCATCCTGACCCATACCCATCGCGACCACAGCGCGGCGGCCGCGCGGCTGGGTCGGGAATTTGGCGTGCCGATCTGGTTTGGCGGGCCGCACCGGCTGTCGCGGCCGCTGCACCGATTCGAGCGCAACGCCCTTGTGCGGGCCTGCGACTGGGACCTGGTGCCTGACCGCACGCTGGTCGATGGCGAGACCATCGCCGCGGGCGATGTCAGCCTCAGTGTCCACACCACGCCCGGCCATTGCGCCAATCATCTGGCCTTCGGGCTGGGCGATGTGCTGCTCAGCGGCGATCACGTCATGGGCTGGAACTCGACCCTGGTCTCGGTGCCCGATGGCTCGATGGAAGATTACCTGGCCTCGCTGGACAAGGTCATCGCCCTGCCCCAGCAGCTTTATGTAACGGCCCATGGCGGGCCGATCGAGAACGGACCGGCTTTTGCCGCAGCGCTCAAGGCGCATCGCCAGCAGCGCAACGAACAGGTGGTGGACGCGGTCGCTGCTGGCGCGCGCAGTGTGCGGGCGATCGTGGATGTGATCTATCCCCGGCAAAACCTGCTGGTGCGGCGGGCGGCCAGCATGACCATCATGGCGCATGTCGAATATCTGGCAGGTCTGCGCCGGCTGGGCCTGCGACGCGGGCTTTTCGGCGTGCGCATCAGCCCGGCCCCGACCGCCTAGACCAAAGCCGGCGCCCTACTCCACCGGCGGCGCGTCGGCTTCGACGGCGGCGCCGGCATCCGGCTCGATTTCGGGCTGGTTGATATTGGGATTGTCGCGCAGCAGCACGGTCACGGCGGTATCGAGATCGGCCAGGAAACGCTCGATGCGGCGGCCATTGGCGCCGAAATCGTGCGGGGCATGCAGCGAGGCCGAGCGCATGTCCACCACCGCGCTGGCCTCGTCGCCGGTGACGCGCAGCACCACCTCGTCGCGCCAGCCCGGCAGCGTGGTGATCTGGGCATTGAGCAGCGCCGGATCGAAGGCCGCATCGGGCGCCCGGAGGCGGCGAACGTCCCAGCCGGCATCGGCAACCAGCTGTTCGACCAGGGCAAAGACCTGGGCCTGGCTCAGCGGATAGATACGGGTTTCGGCGCTGGGAAACAGGGTTTCGGCCTGTTGCCGTGTCAGCAGCAAAGGCGGCGGCATGGAGACGGTGCCGGGCTCAAAGACCAGCGGCAGCCCGTCGCGGGCGGTCGTGGCGAGGTCGGTGACCGGCGGATAGGTGAGCGCCAGGCTGCCATACCAGGCATAGGGCACCAGACAGAGCAGGCCGAGGAAAAGGCCAAGCAGC
>Ga0123337_10001821_pt1 | contig 25953 bp, 23 predicted proteins | sample frozenSSSSmetaG_FD_89792 | JGI IMG/M metagenome (GOLD analysis project Ga0123337, IMG submission 89792) | Glacier valley bacterial and archeal communities from Borup Fiord, Nunavut, Canada, to study Microbial Dark Matter (Phase II) -... | ecosystem: Environmental > Aquatic > Freshwater > Ice >...
ACATGTTCATAACTTGGACGTAATTACCTGGTTTACAGGAATGCATCCCACAAAAGCAGTTGGTTTTGGATCTCGCCAACGTCGTGTAACAGGTGATCAGTTCGATAATTTCAGCGTTGATTTTGTTTACGAAAATGGAATGCACATGCACAGTATGTGCCGCCAGATCAATGGTACTTCAAACAATGTTTCCGAATTTATCATGGGAACTGAAGGAAAGACCAATTGTCAGAATACCATCTGGGACTTGAAAGGCACTGAAAAGTTTGCCTACACTTATCCCAAAGATGACAATGGACAACCAATGAAGAATGTAAAAGTAAGTCCTTACGTTCAGGAACACATTGACCTGGTAACTTGCATCCGTCAGAATATTCCAATCAATGAAGCCGAGCAGACTGCTATTTCTAACATGACTGCCATCATGGGCCGCATGTCAGCATTTACAGGTAAAGAAGTGACATGGGATGAAATGATGAATTCGGATATGAAGCTTGGGCCAGCAACTTATGTGATGGGACCAGTTGGAATTGTAGATACCGCTAAGGTTGCAATTCCTGGTGATGCCAATAAAGCCTGATTAGGTAAAAGATAATAATTAAATTTAGCCCCGGTCTCTATACAGAAACCGGGGCTTTTTCTTATTTAATAGAATTGCACGGATTGAAGCGGATTACACGGATTGCCTCTACCACAATTGTGGATTGCAAATCAATTACTTATTTCTTCCTGCTTCCTTTTCTTATTCTATCTTATAATTGATCACTGTACCATCTTCACTTCCAACCAAGAGGTTAAAATAGGAAGATGAATCGTTGAATTTTCCAAGTACAAAAGGAGTATTTCCAGGCAATGGAAATCCCCAGGTGATTGAACCATTTTTATCAAGCAGATAGATTTTGTTTTCGCCTTTGACCACTACACCGATTTTTATTGCTCCAGGTGCAAGATTATATAAGGATGGTGTTTCACTGATAGCATTTGAGAAAGTGCGTTCGAATAATTTCTGTCCGGCATTGGTGAAGACTGTCAGCTTTTTACCGTCTGCAAAAAGATATTCCAAAGAACCGTCCCCATTTATATCTTCTGCTGCAAAACGATGACCAGGGCCGAATTTGCCAACTTCTTTTACTTCGGTCTGGCCCATAAAGTCCTGAATATAAATCTTCCCTGATTGGTCAGTTGTTATTAGTCGTGGAATTTCATTACTGATGAACCTCAGTGGATTTCCTGAATGATTGAAAGGCGTTGTTTGAATTTCACGACTCTTCCCCTGGCGATCAAGAAAATAAGTGTTTTGCTGATCTGAAAAAACGATGTAATCTTTTCCCTCAATATCGAAGTGTTGAATTGGTTTGGTAACCATGTCTGCCGCCCCTTCAAAACTCCATTTCGGAATTAGCTTCCCAAAATAGTCGTACACGTAAATTTTCTTATCCTCACCAGCTATAAAAAAGCGGAATTCTTTGTTTTGTCCATACTGGGCTACTGCTACCCCATTTGAAGCCATTGACTTTAACACGACCGGGAACTTACCTACTTTGTTTCCCATGCGATCGACTACATAAAGTTGAGTACGTGTATTGAAAAGGTATTGAAACTTTTGATTCTGGTAGATATCAATCTGATGTATTTCCGAAACAATTGCATCGGGCAGGCTCATCTTCCATAGAATGCTGCCTTCCTTGTTGATTAGGTAAACATTGTTCTCCTTGTCGCAAACGATCATTTCACGGTTAACCAAATCCTTGTGATTGAGTACCATCTTGGGTATTTGTGCCAGGGGTGCATCCAGTTTTAATTGCCAGATGGCTTGTGGCTCCTCTTTTAAATTTGGATCATATTTCAATTTAATCCTGTTTTCAACCATATTGCCTGAAACAGAAAGTTGCCATGAAAAAGTACTGAATTTGTGAATTACTTCCTCATTGGTGGACAGATTGGCACTGAGTTCAGGTTTTAGTAATACTTCTTTTAATCGGAAAACTTTACGCACTTTGGCATACACGTAAAAGTTGGCTTTTGGTTGGCCATTTTTTGAATACTCCTTATAAATAGAATCATTGGCAAGTGTCCTTTCTGAATTTAAACTTTGCAGGTAACTTTTCATCCCGGGTAGATTGTCGCCCCAGATAAGATATTTCTTGTATAAAACGAAGTAATTTCCATTGATGCCCGCGAAAGCTCGTCCAAAGACCGATTGAGCCAAATTGCTAATTGGCAGGCGATAAATGTTGAATGAATTTTTTGTATCAACGCTAAATTTTGTAGGCTGTTTGTCTGCTTCATTTTGGCTCAGTCGGTTAAATTCAGATACCGCTTTGCCAATTTTTTCTTTTGCAACCGATGCATCCATTATTTCGGCTACAAAAAAACGGTTCTGCTCGGGATTCGATTTGTTGATATTTGTATAAACTCCTGCGAATTGTGTTCCTACTATCTCTTTGAACAAGTGTATGGGATCTGTTTTTGTTTTCTTCTGAAATTCCGACAAGTCCATTTCTCTCGGATAATAATTGCCGTTTGCTTTGATGTAGGTCTCGAATTGATCAATATAGTTGTTCGTATTTTTTAGGTTAAGGGCTACAAAGTAAGACGCATTGGCCGGAATGGCTTTTTCAATGGTCATTTTTTGTGCTGCCTGGTTTTTGAAAATGTTCAGATAATTATCGCTCGAATCTTTGGTCATACTGAAACCATTCATTTCCATCTCCGATGGTTTCATCCATAAATCAAGCTCCGACCAGTTGGAATAGAAATTAAGCTGGCCAACGGCCTGGCGTATTTCAGGAGAAACGAATTTGGCAAGTAGTTGAGGAACTGTTAGATGATTGATGAAAATGTTGACAAATGCATTTTCTTCAATCGTTTTATAGAGTTCCGTAAATTCATGATTATTTAGCAGGTTGAGCGAATTGGTCTGCCTGATGGCTTGTTCGAGCAGGATAAAGTCTTCACTTACCATGAAAATGTCGTTCACACAGGTGTAAAAAAAACTCCGTTCAAGGGACTTGGCATTATATATGGGCGTATTGTCGTAATTTTTACTGGTAATGGTGTATTGCGATCTTAAATCACTGGTAACGATCCCCGCTGCCGAATTTGATTCGCTCTCATCATTCATCTGTACCAGATAAAGGCTGGTGAGCTGATTCTTGCCGCTGGGATTAATAGAAATGATGACTGATTTTCCCTTTAGCAAATTTTGGATTCCTGAATGGTTGCCTGCAAACTCATAAAACCGGCTGACCTTTGAAAATAATTCATTAATCTCAGGAATTCCTTTTAGTTCAGTAATGATGGGATGTTTACCTTCCAGTTCTTTGCGGAAACCTTCTGTATTTTTTATTTCTAAAATCAATGGACACTTTTGCGGAACAGCCTTGAAGGCCGGATTCTGCTGAGTGGAGAAGGTCTGAATGACGGGTTTTTCATTCATTTTCATGTAATATTTAAAACCCATGTATCCTGCGGCGGCAATCAAAATTAGAATACCGGAAATGATAATAACTTTTCGCATAGAAAGTAAAATTTGCCCAAAAATACGAAGATTGTTCGTCTCTTTCGATTAGTATTTCAACTTATTGTGACTTGACTTCCGCTGCATCGACAATTTTATACAGTTTGTCCGATTTTCTAATTTTTGTATCCATTGGGATGGAAATATATGAGCCTTTTGGGGCTTCCTCAACCGGATGTTTGTCAAGTTGTATTTCCTCCACGATGGTCTTTATCAGTCCTGTTGTTGGCCCCGAAATGTAAATTTCATCGCCTACTTTTAAAGGTCCTGTTTCAAGCTTAAATTCGGCTACTTTTAGATTCGAAAAGTAGTTAAGTCCTTTACCAATATATATTTTACGTTTTGTTGCCAGTGATCCATAATTTTGGCTCCACTCGCCCAGTCGTTGTCCAAGATAGTAGCCATCCCAGAAGCCACGATTAAAGACAGTGGCAAGGCGCTCATGCCAATCGGCAATCTTTTCTGCTGTATAGGTATGATCAAAATATGCCTGAACAGCTTCCCGGTAACATTCAACAACCGTATAAACATATTCAGGAGACCGTGCCCTTCCTTCAATTTTCAACACAGAAACACCTGAATCGAGTAATTTGTTTAAAAAATGAATGGTGCGAAGGTCTTTGGGCGACATGATATATTCGTTGTCAACCTCCATTTCGGCGCCGGTTTCCTTGTCTGTAATTATGTAAGCCCGCCGGCATGGTTGCATACATCCTCCGCGATTGGCCGATGAATTCATTTCGTGCAAGCTTAAATAGCATTTTCCTGAAACAGCCATGCACAACGCACCATGCACAAACATTTCAAGTTTTACCAATTGGCAGGAAGGCCCGGTAATATTTTGTTCCCTGATTTGTTTCGATATTTCCCCAACGCGGTCTATATTCATTTCGCGGGCCAGAACCACCACATCCGCGTATTGGGCATAAAACTTCACCGCTTCAATGTTGGTAATATTCACCTGGGTTGAAATATGCACTTCTACACCCACCTGGCGGGCATATACAATGGCAGAAATATCGGAGGCTATAATGGCTGAAATCCCAGCTTCTTTGGCTGCATCAATAATCTGATGCAGTTGATCCAATTCGGTATCGAAAACCACCACATTGACTGTCAGATAAGTTTTTACACCTTTGGAATGGGCAAGTTCAGTAATTTTCTTTAAATCATCAATCGAAAAGTTGTTCGATGATCGGGCACGCATATTGAGTTGCTCAACGCCAAAATAAACCGATCCAGCACCTGCTTGAATGGCCGCAATCAGCGATTCGTATGAACCAACCGGAGCCATGATTTCAACCTCATCTAGCTTCATAATTATTGAAATAATTGAAATGCAAATTTAGCTTTTATTTTGGCGTGTAATTTATGAGGCACTTTTCCTTTTGCGTAGGTCAATCAATTCTTTGTTCAACTCGTAATTCTTTTGTAAGCGAATCCAGAATTCAGCTGGAATATCAAAAACTTTTTCTAATGCTAAGGCGACAGAACTTGTCATATTTCGTTCACCTTTTAACAAAAGGCTGATAAATCCTTTGTTATAGCCTGATTGTTTGATCAAATCAACCTGCCGCATACCTCTGGCTTCCAATTCGTCCTTTATTATTTCGGACGGATGAAAAATATCTCCCGGAATCATTTCATTTGCAAACGTTTTCATTATTCGTAATGTTTTGAAATTTCATGAATCAATACAATTTCAATCAATTTATTTTCCTTTACGATAATTCAAATATAGGTAAATGTTTTTCAATCTGATGATATTTATCTATATTTGTTTAATATTCAATCAGGAAATTAAAATCGCATTATTGCTGATGTTATTTTAATACAAAAAAATGCAACTCCAATTGAAGCCGCATTTACTTAATAAATTGAAAATTTGTCAATTGATTATTCAACATCCACATTGTATGTATAATTTTTAGTGTCTGTTGAAAGTACTGCTGAATAGTTTCCCTTGTTCAGTTTTGAGAGATCAAATCCTTTGTTTACAGTGAATTTATTGCCTAATTCTTTCGAGTAAACCAAGCCGTTATTATCGTATAAATTCAGAACAAGGTTCTCTTCTGGAAAGTTAAGGAACGAAAGTGCCAGAATGCCTTCTGTGTATGCGAAGTAGGGTTCTATTTCAACTTTTTCTTTTCCTATAGCGATTTTGCTTTTGTCAATATTAAATGTTCGCTCTGTAGTTGCACCATCAAATGAAGCAGTTAATTTATATTCTCCGGCCTCAAGATTTGAAAAATCGAATACCTTGCTGTAATCTTTGCTGTCAGCACCGATTTCTTTAAAATACATACTCTCACCTTTTTCATTTTCAATGTTAATCTGAAAATTGCTGGCAATAGTATTTGAAATTGCTACTACTGCCTTTTGTGAAGTGAGCGGATGGATGTTAACTTTTAAGTTTCCAGAGGCCATAAGTGTGTTTGCAAATGCTACAAATGCGAACAACATTGTTAATTTTGAAATTGTTTTCATGTTTCTTTGTTTTAAATTATTCAACAAACTTACAAGTTCAGTAATAAACATGTTGTAAAACATTCGTTATTGATTTATTATCCTTGCGTTAATGTAATCAGGCAATATTAATCCAATGTAAAACAAATAAGCTATAGGGCTGTATAACAATTATTTACATATATTAAATTAAAAAAAAAACATTAAATTTCATGGAGATTGAAATACTTCAATTGCTCGAAGGAGCCAAAAGAGCACAGGGCTTAACAGTGATCATCGATGTTTTTAGAGCATTCTCGACTGCTTGTTATGCTTTTGGCAATGGAATTGAGAGAATTTATCCGGTGGGCGATCTCCGGAAAGCTTATCAAATGAAACTGCTTAATCCAAATTATATATTGGTGGGCGAACGAAATGAACAAAAACCGGAAGGTTTCGACTTCGGCAATTCGCCATCGCAATTACTTGAAGCCAACCTGGCGGGCAAAACCATGGTTCATACTACCAGTTCAGGAACCCAGGGTATCGCCAATGCCATTGGTGCTGACGAAATATTGACGGGCAGTTTTGTAAATGCAGAAGCCATTGTTAAATATATCCGAATGCAAAAACCATCGAAAGTTTCATTGGTTTGCATGGGTTACAGTTGCCAGTTTCCAACAGATGAGGACACACTTTTGGCCATTTATATAAAAAATGAACTGGAAGGCATTGCCAATAATTTTCCGGCAATGGTTGAGCAATTGAGGACGGGTGACGGGGCCAGATTTTTTGCTCCCGAGAAGCAGCAATGGGCGCCGATGGCCGATTTTGATTTATGCCTTTCACTGAACCGTTTCAATTTTGTGCTGAAAGTGGAGTCACATAACAATCTTAATTACTTGAAAAAGATTTAAATACGCGAGATGAAAATATACAATTTTGACGAAATAATCGACCGAACCAATACCAACTGCATTAAATACGATGCCCGTACTGCTTTCTTTGGAACAGATAAATTATTGCCTCTTTGGGTTGCAGATATGGATTTCAGAACCCCGGATTTCATTGTAGATGCAATTAAAGAACGTGTTGAAAAAGATATTTACGGATATACTTTTCGTGGCGACTCTTATGATCAATCTATCGTTGGTTGGTTAAAACGGCGTCATAACTGGACAATCAAACCTGAATGGATCAGCTTTAGTCCTGGAGTGGTGGCTGGTCTGACTTTGGCTATTGAAGCATTTTCACAACCAGGTGACAGTGTAATTATTCAGCCACCGGTTTATTTTCCATTTTTTGATTCTGTAAAAGGTAGTGGCCGTGACCTGATTGAAAACCCGCTTCGTCTTGAAAATAACCGTTATTATTTTGATCTTGAAGACCTTAGAAAGAAAATCACCCATAGAACCCGGCTATTATTGCTAAGCAATCCACACAATCCGGGAGGAATGGCCTGGAGTGAAAAAGAATTAAGCAAACTGGCTCAGATTTGTATTGAACACAAAATACTGATCATTTCTGATGAAATTCATTCGGATTTGATATTTGAAGGTTTCAGACATATACCCCTTGCTGGTATTTCAGATGAGATTGCCAAAAATTGTGTGGTGTGTATGGCGCCCAGCAAAACTTTTAATACTGCTGGATTAACTACCTCGTTTGTGGTGATTCCAAACAAACGGCATTTGGCCGCTTACGAACGTGTGCTGCGGCTTCCGCATTTGCACATGGGCAATATTTTCGGAACCGTGGCCCTTGAAGCTGCTTATACTTATGGAGATGAATGGCTCGCTCAGCTGATGCAATACCTTCATGCAAATTATACACTGCTGGAACAATTTTTTAATGCTCATATTCCTGAAGTGAAAGTAATGCGCCCTGATGCTACTTACCTTATTTGGCTTGATTTCTCAGCATTTGGTCTTTCGGATGAGGAGATTAACAATAAACTGATTCACGCAGGCGTGGGTTTAAACCGTGGTATCCAGTTTGGAAAGCAGGGTAGGGGATTCATGCGCATAAACATAGGTTGCCCACGTTCATTACTTCAGGAAGCTTTGCTAAGAATTCAAAAGGCCTTTCAGAAGTAAAAGTCATAAGAAATTTCCTTTTTTTTGAATTCCACCGCCTCAACAATTTTATTAACCTTTCCTGATTTATGAATAAGGTTAATAAGATTAAATTACTGTGTGTCTGCATCATCCTATTAATTCCCCACGGCTTTGGAATCCGAACATCAAAATAAAAAACTTTGGTTATAGTCTCCATTTTTGATTCAAACTTCATTGCTCCAGAGAATTCAGAAAGTATTGAACTGGGTAGGGTATCATCTAATTATACCAGAAATAATCCATTAGTGATCGATGAGTAATGGGATAATAAGTAAATATATAGTAATCAATAAGCAGATTATAAGTTCAAATACTAATAATTTACTTATTATTTACTTATTACTTACTTATTATCCACTTATTATCTGATCTGTTTTGGATTACTAAACGCTTATTTTTAGATGAGAAAAATTTCAATGGAACAGGTAACGGGATAAAGCGTAAAAGGAAGATTTATCAAATTTAATGGGACCTGGTACAAAGGTTAATAAGATGGTGAAATATTACGATAATCATAACTGATAAACCATCCATGATTAGAACCAAACATCAAAACAAATAACTTTAAGTCTGTGATTGCTATAATTTTTGTAATATAGATAGGTTGTATATGTTTGATATATTGATTGATACAATTATTATACAAAATATAACAAAATAACACAACGTGAATTTTTAGTGGCATTAGATTTGGAGAAATAATGCCAGACTACCAGGCATGGGAGTGTCTGAAATTGAAACAGATGTACTTAAAATTCCCTTTTTACCCAATTAACAATGCTGGATTCTGAGATGTCATTCATACAGCGGAAGTGCTTTCTGGGGCATTTGTGGTAGCCAAGTTTCGAACAGGGGCGGCAGGAGAGTCCTTTAATCTCCAAAATCTCAGACCCTTTACCGGGCATGTAGGGTGACATGCCAAATTCAGGCACTGTATTTCCCCAAATTGATAGGATCTTCTTGTGGTAAGCTGCTGCGATGTGCATCAGGCCCGTATCATTTGAAATGACCAACCGGGCATTTTTTACCAGCGATGCCGATTGATTGATACGAAGTTTTCCTGTAAAATCCAGTACATTTCCTGTATTATATTTTAAAATGGTGGCCGCCAATGCCGTTTCATTTTTCCCTCCAATTAATATGTATGGGTAATTGCCCTTACTGATCAGTTGCCGGTATTTTTCAACCGGCACTTTTTTTGTCGTGTACGTTCCGGCTAGAACAATGGCTACATAACCATTTTGGAAGGTTTCGGGCAATTCTGTCATTAATATTTCATCTTCCGCAGGAATAAAATGATCAAGTCCTTTCCCATCATTTGTTACATTGAAAGGTTGTAAAGTTGCCAGGTTACGGTCGACAATGTGGACATCGGGCATACAATGAATCTTAAACCTTGTAAGCAAAAACTTGTTAATATTCAATTTGTTAAAACTGAATGATTTGGTTTTAAGTTCAAGTTTCACCCTTAAGCTTCGCAAGCTGTTGTGCAAATCGATGATGTAATCATATTTTTCAATTTTTAGCTTCCTGATAGTTTCCGGCAGCGAATCATCAAGTACGTGTATTTTATCGATGTAAGGACTGGCAATCAATAGATCAGCATTACGCTTTTTTGTAAGGTAATGGATTTCAGCCCCTGTAAATTGAATTTTCAGGCAACGTGCAACCGGTGATGTTAAAACAATATCACCGATAGAACTGAATCGTATTATAAGGAATTTAGTTTTCACAATAAAAAAAACCTAAAGTGAATGATTACTTCAGGGTTTAAATATAATCAGTTTATTGCATTGTTAGGCTAAATAGACTCGACAAGTACTATAATTTTGTTGTCTTTATTTTCAACAATGCCTCCATCCACCTCAAAGAAGAGTATTTGTCCGGTTTCTTCCACCACTTTTATCTTTCCCTTTTCTAAGGTTGAAATTATAGGAGCATGATTTTTAAGTATTTCAAAAGATCCGATACTTCCGGGTAATTGAACCAGTTTCACTTCTCCTGAATAGATTTTTTTATCGGGTGTAATAATTTCGAGGAACATAGGTTACAAATATTTCAAGTTTTAAATTTCAAGTTTCAAGTTTGAGGCTACTCCAAAAAGTTGAATCTTTCAAGTTTTCGGAGTAGGCTCAAGTTTCAAGTTAAAATTGCCATCGACATTGATTAAATGCCGGTAAGTAACTTTTCACCTTTTTCAATCGCCTGATCAATGGTTCCGACCAGGTTAAATGCTGCCTCGGGATATTGATCTACTTCTCCGTTCATAATCATGTTGAACCCTTTAATGGTATCTTCAATGGCAACCAGTTGTCCTTTGAGACCTGTAAACTGTTCGGCAACAAAGAATGGCTGAGACAAGAACCTCTGAACCCGTCGGGCGCGGTGTACAATTAGTTTATCCTCTTCTGAAAGTTCGTCCATTCCCAAAATGGCAATGATGTCCTGTAATTCTTTGTAACGTTGCAGGATCATTATAACACGTTGGGCACAATCATAATGCTCATCACCCACTACTTCGCGCGACAAGATTCTGGAACTGGAATCCAGGGGGTCAACTGCCGGATAAATACCCAATTCAGAGATTTTACGGCTTAAAACAGTGGTTGCATCAAGGTGGGCAAAGGTAGTAGCAGGGGCCGGATCTGTCAAGTCGTCTGCCGGAACATAAACAGCTTGTACAGAAGTGATTGAGCCATTTTTTGTGGAGGTGATGCGTTCCTGCATAATTCCCATTTCTGTTGCCAGCGTGGGCTGATATCCTACAGCCGATGGCATGCGGCCAAGCAATGCTGAAACTTCGGATCCGGCTTGTGTAAAACGGAAAACATTATCGACAAAAAACAGGATGTCTCTTCCTTTTCCTACGGTTCCGTCACCATCGCGTAAACTTTCGGCAATGGTCAATCCCGACAAGGCAACACGTGCACGTGCGCCGGGAGGTTCGTTCATCTGGCCAAAAACCAAAGCGAGTTTGGACTTTTTGAGCGCTTCCTGATCTACTTTCGTTAAGTCCCAATTGCCTTCTTCCATGGATTTTTTAAATTCTTCACCATAGTTCACAATATCAGCCTCAATCATTTCGCGCAGCAAATCGTTTCCTTCACGTGTACGTTCACCAACACCTGCAAATACCGATAATCCGCTGTGGGCCAAGGCGATATTATTTATTAATTCCTGAATAAGTACGGTTTTACCCACACCGGCTCCACCAAATAATCCGATTTTACCACCCTTTGCATAGGGCTCAATCAAGTCAATTACTTTTATTCCTGTGATAAGCACTTCCGTTTCAGTGGTAAGATCTTCATAAAGAGGTGGTTCATTGTGAATGCTAAGACCGTCTTTAGGGAGCATTTCTAACCCGTCGACCGGGTTTCCGATCACATTCAGCAAACGGCCCAATGCAATGGCTCCATTTGGCATGGTAATGGGTTTGCCGGTGGCAATGACTTTCATTCCACGACGAAATCCATCTGTGGAATCCATGGCGATGGCACGCACAGTGTTCTCACCAATGTGTTGTTCACATTCAAGTACCAGGTTTTCCTGTCCTTCGCGTATAACCTCAAGGGCATCATATATTTGAGGAAGATGACCATCCTGCTGATCAAAGGTGATGTCGATAACAGGTCCGATCACCTGTACAATTTTTCCAATATTCTGGGCCATATTTTATGATTTATGCTTTAAAGTGGAAATTTAATAAAATTGAAGCAATCTTTCTCTGTGGCAGGAGAAAAAAAATATTTTTAATCAAATGTAACGTCTGAATATTCATACTAATGATCCCTTCTCATAATCATTTGTGCCAGTTGAAGCAATTCAGCTTTTGTTTCTTTAGCCATATCAATATTATTCCAACTATTAATAGCCGATTGATAAAAGCCTTCAATGCTATTTATAGTTATATTTTTTATATTAAGTTTATTGTAAATGAGGCTGACTGCCTTTATTTTTTCATCGGGATCGAAATCTTTTTTGTCAATCCAACCCAGAAGTTCCTCTTTTGTTTTGTGGTCTGATAATTCGAGTGCATTCAATAGCAGAAATGTTTTTTTGTTTGATACAATATCCCCGCCAATATTCTTTCCAAATTTTTTGTTGTCAGCAAAAACATCTAGCAAATCGTCTTGAAGTTGAAAGGCAATCCCCAGATCGAGACCAAAGACATACAACAGGCCTGCAATTCTTTCTGGGGCATTGGCGGCCAAAGCACCCATTTTCAGGCTACAAGCTAAAAGCACCGCTGTTTTTAGCCGGATCATGTTTAAATATTCAGGAATAGAAACATTGGTCATTGTTTCAAAATCCATATCTAATTGTTGGCCTTCGCATACTTCCAGGGCTGTTTGCGAAAATAGAGAAAGCATAGCCCTCAAATTTTTCGTTTCACTTTTTTGTAGATAATTGTATGCCATAATCGACATGGCATCTCCCGAGAGAATAGCAATATTTTTGGTGAATTTTTTATGAACTGTTGGTGAATTTCTACGCACATCGGCCTCATCCATAATATCATCATGGAGCAAGGTGAAATTGTGGAAAATCTCAATGGCAATAGCAGCAGGAATGGCTTTTTCAACGTTTTCGGTGAACAGGTTGCAAGCCAAAAGTGTCATTACCGGACGAAGTCTTTTGCCTTCCATGGCCAGGGTGTAGGCAATCGGTTCGTAAAGATTTTTGGGCCCTGTTTTATTTAACCTACTAATTTCACTTTGTATTTCTTGCGAAATAAGTTTTTGTAAGTCATTTATTGTATACATTGCTGTTATCAAACCAAGGAATTGTTAAATGAAAATAGTTAATATAAAATGATAAAAAGGGTAAAATAAATTAAAAGTTTAAATAAAAACAAAAGGTGTTATGTGTTTACATTCTGTTGTACAATAGCCTGTTAAGGAGCTCATCTTTAAATTTTGGAGACACCGGTAATTGTGTTTTATCAACCATTTCAATTACACCACCATCACTTTTCAGGTATCGGTTTACATTCCGAAGACTAATCAAATGCGAACGATGGATCCTGAAAAAACCGTGTGAAACCAGCATATTGTCGAATTCGAGCAAAGTACGGCTGATAAGTACTGATTTTCCATTGTAAAAGAAAATCCTTGAATAGTTTCGTTCTCCTTCACATCTGATGATATCTTTCACCTTTATAATCGAGAATCCATTTATCTCAGGCAGAGCGATGGTGGCATCTTCCTCGTTGAAATTGATCAGATTTTTTCTCAAAACTTCAATTTGTTGCTTTTCAAGCAATGTGGGAATCTCCTTAATGCGATTAAGTGTTGACCTTATATTTTCAATTAAAACAGGTTTAACAATGTAATCGAACGCTGAATATTTGAAAGCCGTAATGGCATAGTCGCTGTAAGAAGTGGTAAACACTATCTTGAAATTGACTTTGGGAAGTTGATCCAATAGGCGGAACCCTGTTCCATCAGGCATTTCAATATCTAAAAAAACCAAATCTGGAGCAAATTCCTTGATCAACGCTAATCCAGAGGTTACAGAATCTCCTTCACCCATAATTTCGACATCTTCAAAATTATGTTCCAGAATGTGTCTTAATCCTTTCCTGGCCAGTTGATTGTCATCAATAATTATTGTATGGTACATCTGTATTATGATTCGGATATTTTTTTTCTAAAAATAGTAAAATTCATTGGACTTGCGAAATTATTTTATCAATATAACTCACCTTACGCATGAAACATTAAAAAAGGAAAAAAGAGGAGGGAAGACCTAATTTTTTAGTGTTTAAATCTGATCTGGTTCCGCTGCTTTGGCATTTTGTCCCTTGACCATACCTCTTTTTTCTCTTCTTACTTTTCCTATTAACCATGACAAATAAGATTAACAGAAATGTACTGCAAAATCAAGGATTGTACAGGTTTTATTTGAAAAGACAAACCAGCGGAACCAGCGGAACCAAACACAATTTGGATACTAAATAACTGACCTTAATTATGAACCCTGATATTATTAACCTACGCTATTTGCCCCTTTGCATAACGTGAGAATATAATTTAAAACAGATGAACTATTTATTTTTTTTTTCTTTTACACAAAATAGCATTTTATTTGTTTATATAAATAAATTTGTAGTGAATAATAAAATTTTATATGGCCGCTATTCTTGTTATTGAAACATCCACCGAAGTATGTAGCATTGCTTTAACTATTGACGGATTATTGGTAGATTGTACGGAATCAAAAGAAGGCAAAACCCATGCGCAATTAGTAACTGTTTATGCTGAAGGATTGCTAAGCCGTAACAATATAAAGCCGGAAGATTTAGTGGCTGTTGCAGTAAGTAAAGGGCCTGGTTCATACACGGGTTTAAGAATTGGGGTTTCAACGGCAAAAGGAATTTGTTTTGCCCGTCATATTCCGCTTATTGCCATTGGTACTTTGGAAGCTATGACCTGGCATGTTATGCAGGATCGTAAATTTTATAACATTCCTGATGACAAGCCAACTTTATTTTGTCCCATGATTGATGCCCGAAGAATGGAAGTCTTTTCTATGTTGTACAATGAGGATGGTTCAATAATAAGGCCAATATCAGCAGAGATAGTCGATAACGCCTACCTCTCAAAAGAACTGGAAGAAAAACAAATTGTATTTTTTGGAAACGGTTCTGAAAAATGCAGACAGGTATTAAAATCGCCCAACGCATTTTTTGTTCCACAAGTAGAGGCTTCAGCTAAATACTTGTGCAAAATGGCTTGGCAATTGTATAACAAAAACCAATTTGAAGACGTTGCTTATTTTGAACCTTTCTATTTGAAAGATTTTATTGCAATTGTTTCAAAGAAAAACTTTTTAACATGAGAATTTTAATGATTATTTGTTTGTTAGTAATATTTTCCGTGAAAATAAATGCCCAACCAATTGAAGAGATGGAATACATCCTAAGGTTTGGATTTTTAAGAGGAGGAAAAGCGACTTTGACTGCGCAAAATGAGAAATTAAATAAGAAACCTACCATTCATTACCGAATGAGGGGAAGGACTACTGGTTTGGTTCATAAAATCTACGATGTGAACGATGTGTACGAAAGCTGGGTAGATCCTCACACCTACCTGCCTGTGAAATCACTTCGCAATGTAAAGGAACAAAAATATCGTTTTTATGACGAAGTAATTTACGATCAGAAAAACGATTCACTTTTTAGTCTAAAAAAAGGCAGGAAGAAAGTGCCAAACAATGTAAACGATTTGGTAAGTGTCTTCTTTTTTATCCGGCAGAATCAATATTTTGAGGCCTTGCTGGATGGTAAGAACATTGAAATACCTGTTTTTCATGGTGATGAATTGTTTATGATGCATATGGATTACCTGGGAACTGAAACCATTGATACGAAAATTGGGAAAAAACTATGTTATGTAGTTTCGCCTTCCGTACCTAAAGGAAAACTGCTAAAAGGTTCGGATAACTTGAAAATATACATCACTGCCGATAAAAACCGATTGCCAATTTATGCTGAATTTAATTTAACGCTTGGCGCCTTAAAATGCGAATTGGATGAATATAAAATAAATGGGGTGAATCAAATGATCTCAGAATAATATAGGTTAATAGTTATATATTTGAAAATAAATGCTGAAAAATTTTGATTTAGGTATATTTCTCTATTTTTGCATCTAAATTGAAATTAGTCTAAAAATTTTCTATGGCAATAACTACAGCGGATATTAAAAACGGATTGACAATAGAGTACAACGAACAGTTGTTTCAAATAGTTTCGTTCCAACATGTTAAGCCGGGCAAGGGTCCTGCTTTCGTGAGGACGAAACTCAAAAACCTTAAAACAGGCAGGACAATTGAGAATACTTTTAATTCAGGGGTAAGAATTGAAGTAGTGAGGATTGAACGTCGGCCCTATCAATTTTTATACAAGGATGAAGCGGGTTATAATTTTATGAATTCTGAATCTTTTGAACAAATTTCTATTGGATCAGAAATGATTGACAATGCTGATTTGATGAAAGAGGGTCAGATTGTGGAAATAAATATTCATGCCGATACTGAAACTCCACTGACAGTTGATTTGCCAGCTTTTGTAGAATTAAAGATTACTTCGACCATGGCGGGAGAAAAAGGAAATACAGCCAGTTCAAATGCACTAAAACCGGCAACCCTTGAAACTGGTGGCGAAATGATGGTTCCTATGTTTATCAACGATGATGATATAATAAGAATTGATACCCGCGACCGTACTTACTATGAACGCGTTAAGAAATAAAATGTCTGTTCAACAACCTGATTCGATCTAAGCAAATGAGTGTAAAAAAGTACCAAAGAGACAAAGTACCAAAGCAAAACAGGCTTCACTTAGCTATTATTTGTCGGATTTTTAGCTTTAGCCGGCAATCGATCACTCTGTAGTCATCTATCCCGATTGATGCATAGGTGCAATATTATAGAAGAAATTATCCCTAAAACGGGGTAAAATGCTTTGTTACTTTGTTACTTTGCGAATTTCATACAAAGAACATGTTTCTTATTTCGAACTCACGTTAATAAATTGTTAGGAAGAAATGGTCTCCAGCGAGGCCATTTTTTTTATGTCTTATTTTCCGGTATAACTTCAGTCTGGGCGGCCTTACGGGTATAAATATCAACGGCTACAATAATGGCAGTAAATCCCCAGAATGGAACTGAAAGCTTATCTGTATCCAGAAAATTGTTAAGTATGCCATGAATATAGTAAGTGATAAGTCCAAGCAACGAACTCATAACGAGGGTTTTCATGCGTTTGTCATTTGTTCGGGAATAGGCATGAATAGCAGTATAAATAACTGTTGCTATCAGGATTAAAAATGAAATAAGCCCCATAAATCCCGATTCGGCCAAGGGCCCCAGGTATTCGCTATGTGCATTTCCTCTATTCGCCGAATTGGTACTGATAATAGTACGGTCAGCTTTGAGTTGGTACCCGGCATAGTTGAACATGTAGGTTCCAGGGCCAAAGCCAAACAAGGGTTTATCCTCAAACATCCTTATGGCACAGCTCCAGCGGTTAATGCGTTCCAGGTTGGAAGCATCTGATGAAATATTGGAAACAGAAGAAAGGTGATCGCCTAAATTCGTTGATGATTCAGTGTTATTACGTTCCAGATACATGAGTATTTGGGTTTGAAAAACAAAAACAAGCGCTATCAATCCTAAAAATGTAGTGAACAAAAGCTGAAACCTGATTTTCAGACGTAGGATTGCCCAAATAGCCAAGGCGATAGTCATACTTACCCATGCCGCCCTCGCGTAAGATAAAATTAACCCTGCCATCAAAATTCCCAAAACCATGCGGATGAATATTTTTGAAGTGGGGTTATAGATTTTTGTAAACGAAAAGCCAAATAAAAAGGGAAGGTACATTGCAATAACTGCTCCGTATGAAGTGTGATCGTTGTAAAACGGATTGACCACGAAATGAGCGGCTTGTTTATCCCAAAGCCCATAGCCCAAATGGCGGTAAGTTGAATAAAAAATTACAATCAATAAAGGGATTGTATACAACCATACATACTTTTCAATGTTTTTTCCTGATTCAAATAACTTAGCCGTGATCAAATAAAACCCCACGATGAACCATACCCGGGAAAGGAAAAATTTTAACGAAACGATGGGCATGCTACTGGTGAGGCTTGTCAACAATATCCAGAATAAGCTAAAGTAGATAGCCAACGTGACTGGATGCCGCATGATGTCCCGGTCGAACTTGCCCGTTGCACAATATTTCATGATAAATATGAGCAATATTGTAAATAGTAACGGCTCAGTGGGCAAGGACATGTTAAAAGATAATCCATGCATTATTTCAGAAAGAGGCAATGACAACGGTGTGAAAAATACAACCAGATACAAGATTTTATCAAAAGCGTAAATCCCCATCAAAACAATTGCCAAAACCAATGGTAAAGCATTGATTATCATTGAATGCTTTTGGACAAGAAAATAAGCATTCAGCAAAATAAACAATGCTGAAACAATATAAAAAAGTGCAATTTTAGTCCTGGCTTGGTACACAGGTTAGATGGTTTTTTTATTTTCTATTAATAAAATGGCCAAAAGGGCCACAAAGATCGCTGCCAATGTCGAAATCAATACAATTATCGAACGCGTTGGATATGATTTTTTATCTGCAGGAACCGGGCTTTGCACCGTCAGTCCATAAACAATTTTCTTAGATGCATCGCTAATCGCTGCATCTAATATTTTTTTAAGATCACTTCTTTGAATTACCAAAAGTTTTTGCTGCTGGTCAAGAAGTGAGAATTCTCCACCTTTGTCTATAAAATTGTTCATCCATTTTTCGAGTTCTTTTCCCCCGGCTGTGCTCTTTTTTTGTCCAGCTAAAACTTTTACCATTCCTTTGGTAATTTCCCTGGCCTGAGCCTTGTAATCTACAATTTGATATTCTTTACGGAGAAAATTTAATCTTTCTTCAACTGAATCAATTTCATGACTAAGAATAGTGTAATCATTTTTAGCTATTTTTACAACTTCCAGATATTTAAGGCGGTGCAATGATCGTACTTTATCGTCAAGAAAAGTAATCACGGAGTCACACATTTCACTTGCTCTTTTGGGGTCAGTATCAGACACCTGAATTTCTATGGTTTCAAATTCGGTCTTGTTGAATTTGACATTGTCATTGAATTCGCCCAACATGGAGGTCAGATATAGCGGATCCTGCTTATTGATCTTATAGACTTCGCTAAGGTTAAAGGCATCAATTACGCGAAGTTTAATATCGAGTGCACTAATTATTTCAAGTAATTGTTCACTTTGTGACTCCTCGCTAAACACGTAAATGTTATTACTTGGGTAAACTCTGGCCGTTGATTTGTACTTTGGCTTAATGAAAATGGCTGATGAGAAAAAGATTGATAAAACAATGGCACAAATGGCCACCATAATTAAATGTTTCTTCCATTTCCAGATAATTTCAAGGAGATTCTGATTATCAAAGTAATTTGTCATAGAATAGTGGTCTTATGGTTGGATTTTAACAAAATAACAATCATTTATTATTGAAAAAATAGTTCCTAAATTATACAACAACCAGAAGAAAATAATTTTTCTTTCCTTTTTGGATCAAAATGTATTTGCCATCAATGAGGAATGTAATATTTACAACCAATTCGGAATCAGAAATTTTTTCTTTGTTTATGCTTAGCCCGTTTCCCAGAACGGTCCGGCGTAATTCTCCTTTTGAAGCAAATACCATTGCTTTTTCAGCCAGTAGGTCAACTACTTTTATGCCCGTGTGGAGTTCTGTTGCTGAAATTTTGAATTGAGGGACACCCTCAAAAATAGCTAAAAAAGTTTCGTTGTCAAGTTTCCTGAGTAGTTCGGCAGTTCCCTGCCCAAACAGAATTTGGGAAGCTTCAACTGCCATTTCATATTGACCGGGCGAATGCACCATTACTGTCAATTCTTTGGCCAACCGATTTTGCAGTAACCGCAAATGTGGGGCTTCAGTATGAGTGGCAATTAGTTCGGTAATTTCTTCTTGTGGCAGAAGGGTAAATATTTTGATGTATTTTTCAGCATCCTCATCGGAAGTATTGAGCCAGAACTGATAGAATTTATAGGGTGAGGTAAGCTTTGCATCAAGCCAAACATTTCCTGATTCGGTTTTTCCGAACTTTGTACCATCGGCTTTTTTTATCAATGGACAAGTTAGTGCAAATGCTTCACCACCCGTCTTTCTGCGGATCAGTTCAGTGCCCGTGGTAATGTTTCCCCACTGATCGGAACCACCCATTTGCAGTTTTACATTTTTTGCCTGATAAAGATGAAGAAAATCGGTTCCCTGAACCAGCTGATAGGTAAATTCGGTGAACGACATGCCGGCACTGCTGTCAGAATCCAGTCGCTTCTTTACTGAATCTTTCGACATCATATAGTTGACAGTGATATGCTTACCAATATCACGGATAAAATCAAGAAAAGTGAATTCTTTCATCCAGTCGTAATTATTGACCATTTCGGCTGAGTTTGGAGCCTCTGATTCAAAGTCCAGAAATTTTGCCAGCTGTTTTTTTATGCACTCCTGATTATGTCGCAATGTTGGTTCATCAAGTAAATTACGTTCTTGCGACTTTCCGGATGGGTCACCAATCATTCCGGTTGCTCCGCCAATCAGGGCAAAAGGTTTATGTCCGGCAATCTGAAAATGTTTCAGCATCATAACTCCCACTAAATGTCCAATATGAAGAGAATCAGCAGTTGGGTCAATCCCTACATACGCTGATGTTAATTCTTTATCAAGTTGTTCCTGGGTGCCGGGCATGATATCATGAATCATACCCCTCCATTTAAGTTCGTCAACAAAATTCATTGTTATTTTTTTTCTTTTGATCGTTAATGTAATTCACATAGTTTCGAAATTCAATTAGAAAATCTGATGCTATCAACTGAAAAATATTGCCCAAAGATATAAAAATGAAATGAGCCATCAGATATATTATCTCATTCAAGTTCATAATAATCTACAACGAGTTTCATAAATATGTTCCCCGGCCTTCATTCCCGGTCTCCCTTTGCCCTTTGCCCTTTGCTTTTAGCGTAACGTGAGTTAATTCATACAGAGTAATATCCTCTTTTAGTTTCGGCTTTAACTTTATACACTTACTGCGGTACTATTTGAAAAAACTGCATTTTTTTTGATTAAATATCTCACCTTACGCAAGGACACGGATATAATAAAAAATAAAAAAAAGAACACTGGTTCCGAGTACTTGAAAAGAAAAAGGACCCCTGAATCTGAGTTTCCGGGGCGGATTTCACTGATCTTTTATCCTTGCTGTAAGATCCGAATAATCCGATTTTATTAAAGTAGGTTTGATCTATATCATCCTTTCAATCAGTGTTGTGTTTTATTAATGTTCATAATAAATAGGAATAAATAACCGGAATATTTCACTAATATCCAATTTACTATCCATTCATTAGGCAGCCATATCAATGATAGTGGCTGCCTTATGAATGGATAGTGAATTGAATTAAAAATAAAGGTGCCTGGCTGTTTTTTCTTTATTAGTAGCTCACCTTAAGCAAGGGGCTAATTAACAAATAAGGGCCTCAAGTACGGTCCAATTCATAGAATTGTCTATTTACCACTTGCTCCTTGCGTAACGTGATTAAATATTTTAAGCACACCGAACTCATTTCCATAAAAGTATAGGCTCTTTCTGCCCTCGGCTTATAACCCATTTTTACCCAAATCTTCTAAATAAGCCATACCATGAAAATATTAAATTTTCAAATAGTACCCTAAGAAGAGTTGGAAGTGGAACAAGCCATCCGGTATAATTGGCTGTTTCTTTTTACAAGGTGTTATCTGTTAAAGTAGAATTAAGAAATAAATTAAAACCTTGGACACAAATGAAAAGACAGACGAGTGATCAGGTGGTTTTTTGTACAGGTTTAGCTTCTTCTTTTTTGCCGGAATTTGTATTCCATAGTTTTATAAACGGAAATAATGTTGGAACTACCTGTTTCATTGGCGTATATATTTTTGATTCTTCCTTTTGTTTTGCAGGTAAAATATGTACATTTTCATCAATGTCATCAAATAATAACAGAACAATGCTTAGTATAACGGCTGCTTTAAGCACTCCGAAAATGATTCCTGCCAAACGGTTCAGAAAGCCAAGTAAAACAGCTTTTACAACTGTATCAAGCAACTTGGCCATTATGTGGATGAGAATCACGATGGCAATAAAAGTCACTATAAAAGCAATGGTGACAAGGTATTGTGAATGGTAGCCCGTGTGTTTGGTTATAAAATCGGCTGTAAAAGCCGAAAATTTTATTCCTCCCCAAATGCCCAGTATCAATGCCAGGAGTGAGGCAAGTTCAATAATAAAACCTTTGCGAAATCCCTGAATTGCAGCGACTAATAGTAAGATGCCAAGAACCAGATCAATGTAATTCATATTAACGATGTGTTGAAGGAATATAAAACTTTGGCAAAAATAATAAAATTATATCTCAGCTAACATGAACCTTATTTTCCATGTTCAATTTTGATGGGTGGCGAAAGGATTTATTCATGGGCCTTCGCCACGTCAGATTTTTTTATAAATTTGACCAAACCGAAAATAGACTTTCATGCCTGTCATCAATTCTATCATTAAATGGATCAATTTTAAGCGGATATACGAGATTGAGCTATTTAAAAAGCACCCTCACGAAGTACAACGTGAGGTTTTGTTTGAGCTTTTAGAGAAAGCTTCCAATACGGAATTTGGATTGAAATGTAATTTTAAAAATATTCATTCTGAACAAGAATTTCGTAAACAGGTTCCGATTCAAGGATATGAGGATATAAAACCAACAGTTGAACGGATGATGTTGGGCGAAAAAAATCTGCTCTGGCCGGGAGAAACCAAATGGTTTGCAAAGTCCTCGGGTACAACCCATGATAAAAGCAAATTCATACCCGTTAGTAAAGATTCGCTTGAAGACGTTCACATCAGGGGCGGGCGGGATGTGTTTGCCTTATATCTGAAGAATTATCCTGATTCAGGAATATTGTCAGGTAAATCACTTACCCTTGGAGGAAGCCATAAAATCAATAACTTTAATAACAATAGTTATTATGGTGACCTTTCGGCCATCATCATTGAAAATATTCCTTTTTGGACTGAATTTTACCGAACTCCTTCTACTGAAATATCACTGCTTGAAGAGTTTGAAGAAAAAATTGAAAAGATTATTGAACATTCCGTCAGTGAAAATGTGACTTCTTTTGCCGGTGTCCCATCGTGGTACCTGGTTTTGCTAAAACGCGTACTTGAAGTAACGGGGAAGAGTAATATTTTAGAAGTATGGCCTAATCTGGAAGTTTTCACGCATGGAGGGGTGAAATTTGATCCCTACCGTGAGCAATACGAAAAACTCATCCCCAGCCAGCAAATGCACTACATGGAAACCTACAATGCTTCGGAAGGCTTTTTCGGAATTCAGGATGAACCCGATAAAAAGGATATGTTGCTGATGCTCGACTATGGAATTTACTATGAATTTATTCCAATGGATGAATTTCGTAACAACAGTCCGGCTATTGTTTCACTTGAGACAATTGAAATAGGGAAAAATTACGCCATGGTCATTACAACCAATGGTGGACTTTGGCGCTACGTGATCGGCGATACTATTAAGTTTACTTCAAAAGTGCCTTTTAAATTTGTGATCACGGGGCGTACCAAGCATTTTATCAATGCGTTCGGTGAAGAGGTGATTATAGACAATGCTGAAAAAGCCTTTAAAATTGCTTGTGAACGAACTGGCGCAATCATTTTGGAGTATACTGGTGGCCCTATTTACATGAATGATAATCAAAAAGGTGCCCATGAATGGATCATCGAGTTTGATAAGTTGCCCAGCGACCTGAATCATTTTATTTCCTTGTTTGACGGAGCTTTAAAAACCATCAATTCGGATTATGAAGCCAAAAGACATAAAAGCCTGAGCCTCGAAATGCCCCATGTTATTGTCGCCAGCAAAGGGCTGTTTTACGAATGGATGAAATTACGTGGCAAAGTAGGCGGTCAAAATAAAATACCACGACTGTCAAACGACCGGCAATATCTCAATGAGTTGATCGAACTGAATAAATCGATGTGACTTTTTCTGAATATTAAACATTTCGTTAATTAATTTTATTTCCATGATTTATTTTATAATTTAGGTCGAAATTTAAAAAACAATAAAATGCATATCGCTTTAGCTGGAAATATAGGAGCTGGAAAGACCACCTTGACCGAATTGCTTTCGAAACATTATTTATGGGTGGCTCATTATGAAGATGTGGATGAAAATCCCTATTTAAATGACTTCTATGAGGACATGCAACGTTGGTCGTTTAACCTTCAGATCTACTTCCTTAATAACCGGTTTAAACAAATTGTGGATATCCGCAGTTCAGAAAAAACAGTCATTCAGGATCGGACTATTTATGAAGATGCTGAAATATTTGCCCCCAATTTGCACGCCATGGGATTAATGTCCACACGCGATTTCAACAACTACCATTCCCTTTTCCAGATGATGACCAAGTTTGTTCAGGCACCTGATTTGCTCATTTATCTAAGGGCATCGGTTCCTACGTTGGTGAACCAGATTCAGAAACGAGGACGTGATTACGAAAATTCTATCAGGATTGACTACCTGAAACAATTAAACGAAAGATATGAAGCCTGGATCAACCGCTATAGAGCGGGCAAATTACTGATCATTGATGTTGATCGTATTGATTTTACAAACAATCCGGAAGATTTAAGTTATGTTATCGACCGTATTGATGCACAGATCCATGGACTTTTTTAATGATAGAAAGAAAATTATATGGGAAAATATGTTATATTTAAAAATAAATGATGAGTCTTGTGTCCTATGTGACTTTATGATTTAATGCTAAAAATATATGAAACTTGTATTTGCCACCAATAATGAGCATAAATTGCATGAGATTCGGAAATTGCTCGACGATTCCATTGAGCTGATGAGCCTCAATGAGATTGCATGTGACGAAGATATTCCGGAAAATCAGAATACACTGGAAGGAAATGCTGCAGAAAAATCGTTTTTTATTTATAATAAATACGGCGTAAATTGTTTCGCCGATGACACTGGCCTGGAGATTGAAGCACTGAATGGCGAACCAGGTGTTTATTCAGCCCGGTATGCGGGAGAGCAGAGAAATGCGGAAAATAATATGAACTTAGTTTTAGATAAATTGTCTAAAATAAAAAACCGGAAAGCTCGTTTTAGAACTGTGATTTCATTGGTGATTGACGGACATGAAACACAATTCGAAGGGGTAGTGGATGGCCGTATTATGGAAGAAAAACTTGGCAAAACCGGTTTTGGTTACGACCCTATATTTCAGCCCGAAGGATTGAACTTATCCTTTGCTCAAATGTCTTTGGATGAAAAAAACAAAATCAGTCACCGTGGAAGGGCTGTTCAAAAACTAGTAGAATACTTAAAGAATATATAATCCAAATTAAGCCGGATGATGAAATTTAAAATCGTGTTAACTTTCCTGTTCTTTTCAGTGGAGGTGATCTCTGGATTCTCGCAACCTGTCATTGGCGCATGGACCGATTATCAATCCTATGCACATGCCATAAATGTAGTCGATGCCGGTGATAAGATTTATTGCGTTACCGAAGGCGGTTTGTTCTCTTACAATAAACCACCCGACAACAGCATCCAGAAAATGTCGGGAATTAATGGACTGTCTGATGTTGGTATTCAGCGGATTGCCTACAGTAAAGAGAATAATTTGCTGCTCATAACCTATCAGAATGCCAACGTTGATTTATTAATTGGCACCCAAATATTCAACCTTGCTGATATTAAGCGCAAGCAAATTGGCAGTGATAAAACGATCAACAATGTGCTGTTTGTTGGAAATCTGGCTTACCTTTCATGTGGCTTCGGGATCGTTGTGATCGACCTCGATGGAAAAGAAATAAAAGATACCTATTTTATAGGTCAGGAAGGCGCCTATGTCAATGTCAATGATATGGCTACTGACGGCACATTTCTTTACGCGGCAACCTCAAATGGAATATTCAAAGCATCAGCATCAGAACCCAACCTCCAGAATTATAACAATTGGGTATTAGTGGAAAATATCCCCCATTCAGATAATAAATTCAATAAAATAGAAGCTTTCAAAGGCAAAATCATTGCCAATTATGCGTCTGGCAATAATGCCTGGGCTTCAGATGAAATGTATCAACTGGAAGGAGGTATCTGGAACCGGTTTCTTCCAGAAATAAGCTATGTCTCGGATATAACTTCTAACGGAAATTATATCGTCTTTTCAGGTAG
>Ga0123337_10001823_pt1 | contig 25934 bp, 21 predicted proteins | sample frozenSSSSmetaG_FD_89792 | JGI IMG/M metagenome (GOLD analysis project Ga0123337, IMG submission 89792) | Glacier valley bacterial and archeal communities from Borup Fiord, Nunavut, Canada, to study Microbial Dark Matter (Phase II) -... | ecosystem: Environmental > Aquatic > Freshwater > Ice >...
ATGCTGGCGTCTTGTCCAGCGTTTGCGATAGCTCTGCTTGAAATTCCATAAAAAAAGGGACGTGATGAACACGTCCCTTTTTTACCCTACCTCGGCGGCAAAGGCCTTAACTGACTGGCATTAACCTGATCAGGTGGCTTTTTTGTGTGCGGGTTGGCGGACGCTGCCGCCGCTGGCCCGCGCTACTTATTCGCTGGTTTTGGCACGAGACATGGCCGCCTGCAGATCACCCATGACGCGCGGGTCACTTTGGGCCATGGCCCACAGACGCTGGTCAGCGCGGGACTGGGCCATGCTGCGCGACCAGGCATCGAGCCCGGCCTTGAGCCGTGTGGCCAGGTTGCTGGCCGCGCCGGCCAAAAGCGCCAGCACTGCAAAAGCCGCAGCCCACATGGCAATCCAGATCAGCATCAGATGGCCTTCGGCGACGTTGTCCATCACCTGGTAGGCCACCACCATCACGGCGGCCGCCATGGCCGACAGCAGCAGGGTCGCCAAGCTGCGCGAGCCGGCCACGCCATGGCCCAACTGTCGCACGGCGTCGAACGCCGACTCGGCACGGGCCACGCCAGGGTGCTGCGTGGAATATTTGAGATCGATGAAACTGGCCATGATGGACTCCCTCAAGTGAAACGGTTCCCGGCAACAAGATTGTTTCGGGTTCTTGAATCTTAGGGTAATCCCTGACGTGATTCAACTTTATATTCGTGATTAAATATATTCACAACCGTGATAACCTGCCACCTTCACCGTCTTGAACTGACGCATGCCTCCGATGAACTCAGCCAATTTCCGCACGCTGGACCTGAACCTGCTCCGGGTGTTTGACGAGGTCATGGCCGAGCGCAGCCTGACACGGGCGGCGCGCAACCTGTCGCTGACCCAGCCGGCCGTCAGCAACGCGCTGCGCCGCCTGCGCGACACGCTGGGCGACGAACTGGTGCAGCGCAGCGGCCAGGGCATGGCGCCCACGCCGCGCGCTCTCGCGATCTGGCCAGCCGTGCGCGAGGCGCTGCAGCAGCTGCAGGCGTCGCTGATCCCGAACGAGTTTGTGCCGGCCCAAGCCCGTTCGACCTTTGTGCTGGCCATGGCCGACGCCACGGCGGCCGAGCTGATACCGGGGCTGGTCGAGACGCTGGAGCACGAGGCGCCTGGCGTTTCGCTGCGCGTGGTGCCGCTCACCACGCGCGACCCGCGCGGCCTGCTGGACGAAGAAAGCTGCGACCTCGCGGTGGGCTACTTTCCGGCCGTGCTGGCCGACCTGACGGCGAGTGCCCAAAGCGGCGAGGCCCTGCCATTTTTCTACCAGCGGCTCTACCTCGGCGAATACGTCTGCGTGATGCGCAAGGGCCACCCGCTGGCCAGCGGCCCGCTGACGCTGCAGCGCTTTTGCGACGCGCGCCACATGCTGGTGAGCTTTTCGGGCCGGGCCTTTGGGTTTATTGACGAGGCACTGGCTGCGCTGGGCCAAAAGCGCAACGTGGTGCTGACCGTCAACCAGTTTTTTACCGCCGGCCGGGTGGTGGCCAATTCCAACTTGCTGACGGTGCTGCCGCGCCACTTCGTGCGGGTGACCGGCATTGCCGAGCAACTGGAACTGCGGCCGCTGCCGTTTGCGGTGTCGCCGGTGCATGTCGATGCGGTGTGGCACCGCCGGTCACAGCAAAGCAGCGCCCACCTGTGGCTGCGCGAGACGCTGGTGCGGGCGGCCGACAAGGCATTTTCAAGTTGACCCAAGGAATTTTTCAAGTAAAAAACCCCTATAACCCAATCAGGGCATGCGCTAGCAGCTATTAAAAATAGAGCAAGCAAATAGGATTCGCCGCAAGACGCAGGCCGACATTTTCGATTGCGCTGGTGTCGGTGCAATGCCGCACAATCACCGGGTGAATATCCAGCTCCTGTCCGACCTGCACCTCGAATCCAACCCGCATTTCAGGGCGCGACCCCTGCCCGGCGCCGACCTGCTGGTGCTGGCCGGCGACATCGGCTCCTACCAGAACGACTCGCTGCTGAGCAGCCTGCAGGTCAGCGACTTTGGCCTGGCGCGGTTTTCTCCGCTGCCGGTGGCATGCGGCGGTGCCGGCTGGCCCACGCCGGTGCTGTTCATCCCTGGCAACCACGAGTACGACGGACTGGACTTTGACGCGACCCGGCTGCGGCTACGTGAAGCCTGCGCGCGCCTGGGGCTGATCTGGCTGGAGCAGGAAACCTTGGTGCTGGGCGGCGTGCGCTTTGTGGGCAGCACCTTGTGGGCTGATTTTGATGCGCTGACAGCCCAGCAGGCCGGCGCCAGCCCCGCGCGGGCCAGCGAAATCACGCTGGGCGAGCAGCTCAAAGCGCGTGAAAAAGCCTTTCGCGCCGCCAATTTTTACCTGAAGAAAAACCACTCGTTCCGCCAAGGCCAGCCGATGCTGGCCAACGAGGTGCGCGAAGAAGCGCTGAAAAGCCAGGCCTGGCTGCGGCAGGCGCTGGCCGCGCCGTTTGAGGGCCCGACCGTGGTGGTCACGCATTTTGCGCCCAGCCTGCTGAGCGCCGACCCACGCTACGGCCTCACGCCAGGCACCGCCGGGTTTTGCAATTCGCTCGACGAATTGCTGCCGTTGGCCCGGCTGTGGCTGCACGGCCATCTGCATTGCCCGGTCGACTACGTCAAGCACGGTTGCCGCGTGGTGGCCAACCCGCTGGGCTATGCGCGCAAGGGCGAGCAACTCGCTTTCAAACCCGAGTTACTGATAAAAATCGGGCATTAGCCCAATCAGAGCGGGTGTTAACAGCTATTTAATCAATAGCAATCTACGCCCTCGCTCGCCCCGAAGCCGGCGCGGCATGCCACGGATAGTTCCCGCCGGGCGCGATTTCGGATGGCGGCTCCCAGCCCCCGGACCCGCCCGCTTCTTTATTTTGCGGTCTCTCAAGTGCGGGCTGTCGCCGCTGGATAAACTACAGCTTTACAAGAGGAGCCCGCATGAAGATTCTTCTCGCCGTTGACGGCAGCAGCTACACCAAAAAAATGCTGGCCTACCTGGCCACGCATGACGAACTGTTCAGCACGAACAATGACTACACCGTGCTCACGGTCCAGCTGGCTTTGCCGCCGCGGGCCCGCGCCGCCGTAGGCAAGGAAATCGTGGACAGCTACTACGCCGACGAAGCCGAAAAGGTCATGGCGCCGGTGTCCAAGTTCCTGACGCGGCATGGCGTCAACGCCAAGAGCGTCTGGAAGGTCGGGCCTGTGGGCGAAACCATCGCCAAGATGGCCGACGCGGGCAAGTTCGACCTGCTCGTGATGGGCTCGCACGGGCATGGCGCGCTGGGCAATCTGGTGATGGGTTCTGTGGCCACCCAGGTGCTGGCCCACAGCAAGGTGCCGCTGCTGCTGGTTCGCTGAAAGTGGGCGCGCGCTACCAACTCAGTAGCGACTCACGCTGGCCCACCAAGGGCTAGCGGCTCACCAGGCCATTAAAGCAGGTGCCCAGCACGAGTTCGACAATTTGCTCGTCGCTGTGCTGGCCGCCCATCTTGAGGAAATCCAGCACCGGGTCGCAGGCCCGGGCATACAGGGTATACAACACCGCAATGGCTGGCAGCTGCGGGTTGATCAAGCCCTGCGCTTGCGCCTGCTCGATCCACCCGCCAATCCGGTCGCTGGCCTGCATCAGCCCGTCGAGATAGGCCTTGTTGTTCATCAGGGTGGCGCGCAGGCTGGAGTTCTGGCTGGGCAGCGACGGCATTTCACCGGCCAGCTGCAGCTGCATCATCCAGCGCACCACCGCCTTGAGCTGAGCCAGCGGATGGTCGTCGGGCAGCGTGGCCAAAAATGTGCGGGCGCGGTTCAGCACCTGCACCATGGCCGCAGCCGCCAGCGCTTCCTTGCTCGAAAAATGTTTGTAGAGGCTGGCCTTGGCGATCCCGACGTCGGCCGCGACCTGGTCCACCGTCATCAGGTCAAAGCCTTTTTCAGCCAGCAGGCGGCTGGCCGCCTGCACAATGGCCTCTTCCCTGGCCTTGAGCATCTGCGTTTTGAAGGAGACCCTGGCGGGCGCGGCCGGGATGTCAGGGGTCGCAGCCGTCAGGGGCTGGCGGCGGCTCGCGCGGGAAGTGCTGTTGGAAGACATGGCACCATTTTAGACAAAGACCTGCTCGGGAAGCCCAGAAAATGAACCGGCCTTGTCTTTTTTTGACTCTGTTGTCCAGTGCATTACCCTGCAGTCACTTCCCTGCGTGGCGCCTGCGTCAAGGCGCTTGGGTGCCCAGCGTGAAGTACAACGTGGCGCCCTGCCCTGGTGCCGACTCGCCCCAGATTTTGCCGCCGTGGCGCGCCACAATTCGCTGCACCGTCGCAAGGCCTATGCCGGTGCCGGCAAATTCAGCCTGCGAATGCAGGCGTTGAAAGGCGCCGAACAGCTTTTCCGCGTGGGCCATGTCAAAGCCTGCGCCGTTGTCGCGCACGAAATACACCGTTTCGCCCACGCTGCTGGTTTCGTGGCCAAACGCAATCTCGGCGCAGGCCTGGCCGGCGCTGAATTTCCAGGCGTTGCCCAGCAAATTGTCCAGCACCTGCCGGAGCAGCCCGGGATCACCCTGCGCTTGGAGCCCGGCCTCGACCTGCAGTTGGACCAGCCGACCTGGTTCGCGCTCCTGGCAACTGCGGCCCAAGGCCTGCGCCAAGGCGCTGAGGTCCACCAGCTCCCGGCGCAGGCGGGAGCGCGACACCTGCGCCAGCGTGAGCATGGCCTCAATCAGCTCGCCCATCTGCACTGCCCCGGCCCGTATGCGCGACAAGTAATGGCGGTTGCGCTCGCTCAGCGGCTCGCCGGCTGGCTTGAGCAGGCTTTTTTCAAGCAGACTGCTAAATCCCGCGACGCTGCTCAGCGGGCTGCGCAAGTCGTGGGAGACCGAATAGGAAAAAGCCTCCAGCTGCTGGTTGGCAAACTGCAGCTGGGTGGTGCGCTGGTGCACCCGCTCCTCGAGGCTGGCGTTGAGTCGCAGGATTTCTTCGCGGGCCCGCTTGCGCTCGCGAACATCGGTGTTGATGCCCAGTACGCCATTGATCCGGCCTTGCGCGTCACGCACCACGGTGGCCCGCGTCTCGACATACACGGTCGCGCCGTCGCGGGTCTTTTGTTCCAGCTCACCGTTCCAGTCCCCGTCGTTGGCCACGGCCTGCGTCATGGCCGCGATGAGCATCTGGGGATTCGGGTACATGAACTCCTCCATGGTCTTGCCCAGCACCTCTTCGGCGGTCCAGCCGTACAGTCGCTCTGCGCCCTTGTTCCAAAAGCGCAGGGTTCTATCGAGGTTGCGCACCATGATGGCGTCCTGCGCCCGGTCCAATAGCGAGGCTTGCTCGCACACCTTGGCGGCCGCCTGACGCGCCGCCTCGTCGCTGCGCTGCCGTTCCAGCCGCGTGCGCACACTGCCAATGCCGTATGCCAGGTTGTCGGCGAGCTCCTGCAGGAGCCGGACTTCGTCGGGGGTGAAATGCTGAACCTCGCTGGCGTAGAGGCACAAAACGCCAAAGCTGCGCGGGCCGTCGCGCAGCGGCAAGCCGATGCAGCTCCGGTAGCCGCGCCGCAGCGCAGCGTCGCCCCAGAAAAAATTGCTGGCCAGACTGATGTCGCTGCGCTGCTGCGACTGGCCGCTGCGAATGGCTTCGCCTGCCGGGCCCTGGCCGGTGACATGGTGCTCATTCCAGCTGACCTCAATCGACGTGAGGTAGCCGCTTTCGTCACCGGCGTGCGCCATGGGCTGGATGCTTTGCATCGCGTCGTCCTGCGCGTAGCCGACCCAGGCCATGCGGTAGTTGCCCACCTCGACCGCCACGCGGCACACCTCGGCCAGCAAGCCGGCTTCGTCATCACTCTGCTTGACCGCCATGCTGGAACGGCTCAGCATTTGCAGCGCCCGGTTGGTGCTGGCCAGCACCAGGTCGGCCAGCTTTCGCTCGGTGATGTCGCGCGCCGTGCCCACCACGCGCTCCAGCGCACCGGCGGCGTTAAACACCGGGTAGGCGCATTCGCGTATCCAGCGCGTCCGGCCCGCCGCGGAAACAATGCGGTACTCGATATCCGACCGTTCGCCGGCATGGTTGCGCTGATCAGCCTGCTTCAGCACAGGCTGGTCTTCAGCAACCACGCTGGCACTGTAGGACGCCGGGTCGGCATACAGGCTCTCGCAGCTGCGCCCGCAAATTTTCTCATAGCCCGGGCTGATGTAGAGCACGCGGCCGGTGGCCGCATCGATGTTGTAGAACACGTCTTCGATGTTTTCTGCGAGTTCGCGAAAGCGCGCCTCACTGCTGACCAGGGCCTCCTTGGCACGGGCGCGCTCCAGGGCCAGCCGGGCCAGCCGCGTGGCCGTGGCGATCAGGGCCAGGTCGCCAGGCTGGGGCTTTCCGGGGCTGCGGCGGTAAATCGCAAACGTCGCCAGCACCTCGCCGCCCGTGGCGATCACGGGGGTGGACCAGCAGGCCTGCAGGCCATGCTCCAGCAGCAGTTCCCGGTGAGCCTGCATCAGCGGGTCCTGAGCGACGTCTTCCACCACCACTTGCGCCTTGCGAAATGCGGCCGTGCCGCAAGCCCCTATGCCCTCTCCTGCAGGCAGGCCGTCAATCGCCTGGTTGTAGCTGGCCGGCAAGCTGGGCGCCGCAGCGCAGCGCAGTTGCTGGCCCGCCAGCAGCAAGATGGAACACAGGCTGTCGGGCGCCCCTTTTTCGATCAGCCGCACAATCGCTTCGAGGCAGGGCGCCAGCGCTGCGCGTCCGGCAATCAGCGCCAGCACCTCCTCCTGCGCCGCCGCAAAACTCTCGGCGGCCTTGCGTTCGGTGATGTCACTGAATACCGTCACGCCGCCCACCTGCTGCTGGTCCGCACCCAGCAATGGCCGCGCGTTCATGCTCAGCACCCGGTCCGGGGCGCCGGACCTGCGAAACAGCAGCGCCCAGTTGTCGATGCGGGCGCCCCGCAGGGACTGCATCAAGGGCCCGTCAGAGCGTTCGATGATCTCGCCGTCCAGCGTCAGCAGCTCGTTGTCACGGCGCCAGGCCTGGAACGATGCGCCGATCTCGGGCGCGGTGAAGAGCTGGCGGGCGGTGGCGTTGAACAGCAAGACACGGCCTGTGGTGTCGACGGCGATCACGCCTTCGCTCATGCTGTTGAGGATCAGGTCCAGCATGACGCGCTCTTGATCCACATGGCGCAACGCCGCGTCCCGCTCGTTTTGCCGGGCCTGAAGGGATTCGGCCATGCGGTTAAAAGTCCGGCCGATCTCACCGAGCTCGCCCTGAAACAGGGGTCCGAGCGCGACGCGCGCCCCCAGGTTGCCCTGCCCGACCTGGTGGGCCTCTTTCAATATCGCTCTGGCAGGATTGACAATCAGGCGCCGGCCCAGCCACCACACGCAGGCCACGCCAAAAGCGCTCATGCCCAGCAGCGCCAGCAAATCCCGGCCCAGCAAGGAACGCGGACCGGCCGTGATAATGTCGCGCGGCACGCTGATGGCCACAAACAGGCCGTCGCCTGCCGGGCCGCCCAGCGGCGCAAAGCCGTAAACCCGCGCCAGCCCCGACGGATCCATGGCCTCGCGCACGCCCGGTAGCCAGGCCTTCGCAGCCTCCAGCACCACGGCGTCCTGCTCCTGACTGCCCGGCAAGCTGGTGATGGCAGGGTGGACGGCCAGAATGGTGCCGCGCCGGTCGATCAGCCGGAGCTGCGCACCGTCAAGAACCACGCTTTCGGCCAGGGTGCGGGCCACTTCCGTGATGTCTACGGCGGCAAACGCGACGCCGGTCAGAACACCTTCGCTGCTGTAGACCGGCATGCCAAAGCCTATGCCGGGTCGCCCGCTGGTGCGGCCCAGGCCGTATTCGCCAAGCGCGAACTTGTGTGTGGCCAGCACCCGCCTGAAGAAGGGGCGATCGCCGGCATAAACCTCGCGCTCAGAAGGCCCCGCCTGGCAGGAGACGTTGCCATCCAGGCCGACCACACCGAGATTGGTGTAGCCTGAATTGAGCAAATACAGGTTTTTGAGGTACCGCACACACAGCCGATGTCCCGTGTCCTTGATCGACGGGCTGCTGGCCATATCCCCGAGCAGCTGGGCCACCCGCTCGACCAGGCGCTGCTGGTGCGCCGCCGCCAGCAGGGCTTGGGACTGCAGGCTGGCATGCGCCAGCGCCACCACCGTTCGTTCGTTTTTTGCAGCCGAATAGACAAACAGGGCAACTACCGGCACCAGCGCAATCAGTCCCAACAGCACCAGTCGTGAACGAAGTCCCAGCCAACTCGACATCCCCTTCACCTTGTCTTTCTCACCGCAATGCAGTGTCATACCCCTGTCGGTCAGTTTGAGGATGTCTTCCACCACAAACAGCGCCCGGGCACGAAGAAGTCCGCCGAGGGGCCTGTCAAGGGACCGATGATGCCCATCTTCAGGACGCGGCCTGCCGCAGGCGCTGGGTGGGCGTGGACGACAGCCAAGACACGGGAGGCCGCGGCCAAAGCTGTCGTCGCGCCCCCTCTTGCCCAGCCCGAAGTTGTAAGCATAGGTTTATATCCTTTTGCACAGCAGTATAGACAGCCGCCTGCCTGGCAAAAACCAGGCTTTCCCTATAAGGTTCAGTCAGCCAGCGGCGCAGGGCACCAGCGATTGCGCAGACGACAGCTTCAGGGCCGCCGTCAGCGCGTCCAGCACCTCGGATGACAGGTTCCAGCAGTGCCAGTAGAGCTGTATCGGCAAACTGCAGGCGGGCGCCACATTGACCAGCAGGCCCTGGTCCAGCAAGCCCTGGGCCAGCAGGCGCGGCACCACGCTGACGCCCCAGCCCGCCAGCACGGCACGCACCTGGCCCTCGGACGAGGGAACGAACAGCTGCCGCAGCGTGACCCGGGTCAGGCCAAAGGCCTGGCCGACAAACTCGCTCTGCATGTCGTCCTTGCGGTTGAAGGCGATGAATGCCACGTCCCGGAAATTGTGCGCGGTGAGCAGCGCTGCGCCGCCCGGCGCGGCCAGCCGCTGCTGCGCAAACGCCGGGGTGGCCACGGCCACGTAGTCCATGGCGCCCAGCGGCACCACCTTGCAGCCGCGCAGCGCCTGCTTGAGCGTGGTGACGCAGCCCAGCACGTGGCCTTCGCGCAGCCATTCCTGGGTGAAATCCTGGTCGTCAGTGATGATTTCCATGGGCAGGCCCTGCTGTGCCAGATCGGTCAGCGCCGGCAGCGCCCAGGTGGCAATGCTGTCGGCGTTGATGGCGATGGAAATGCGCTCCTCTTCGCGCGCGCCGCGCAGCGAGCTGGGCGCCAGCTCTTTCAGGTCGCGCGCCAGGTCGGCCCGCAGCAGTCGCAGCATCTTGGTGTGCTTGAGCAGCAGCTGCCCGGCCGCCGTGGCCTTGAGCGGCCGGCTGCGCACAATCAGCACCGTGCCGACCTGGGCCTCGAGTACCCGCAGCCGCTGCGACACCGCCGACTGCGTGATGGACAGGCGCTGCGCCGCGCGCTCGAAGCCGCCCTCCTCCACAATGGCGGCCAGGCACTCGAGCGCGTCGGGGTCAAAGGTGCTCATGGGGTCCATCCTTGTATTAGCTGTACTGATGTTTTCACTAACAGTTTAATTTTCCTGTTAATTGAATGCAAGCGCCTGCACACTCGAACGCCAGGAAGGGTTTGTATGAACGTTGTTGTTTTAGGCGCAGGCATTATTGGCATCAGCACCGCGTGGCACCTGCTGGAGCGCGGCCACGAGGTCACCGTGGTCGACCGGCAGCCCGACGCGGCGCTGGAGACCAGCTTTGGCAACGCGGCGCAGATTTCGGTCAGCTACTGCGAGCCCTGGGCCAACCGGGACGCGCCGCTCAAGGCGCTGAAGTGGATGTTTCGCAGCGACGCACCGCTGCTGTTCCGGCCCCAGCTCGACCCGCTGCAGTGGCGCTGGTGCCTGCAGTTTCTGGCGCAGTGCAACGACGCCGCGTTTGAGCGCAATGTGCAGCAACTGGTGGCGCTGGGCGCCTACAGCCACGCCGCGCTCAAAGCGGTGGTGCAGTCCACGGGGATCGAGTACCACCGACTCGAACGCGGCATCGCGCACTTCTACACCGACCAGAAATCGTTTGACACGGCCGGCGGGGCCGCTGCGCTGATGCGCAAGTACGGCGTGGCGCGCCGGGTTGTGACAACGGCCGAACTGCTGGAGATCGAGCCCGCCTTCACCTCGTTTTCCCACCGCATCGTGGGCGGCACCTACACCGCCAGCGACGAAAGCGGCGACGCCCGCGTCTTCACGCAGGCGCTGGCGCAGCGCTGCGCCGAGCGCGGCGCCCGGTTTCTGTACGGCCACGACATCGTGCGTCTTGAAAGCGCAGGCAATGCTATTGAATCCATAGCTATCCGTGCCCGATCCATGGGTGCCAATGGCCAAACTGATACTGAAATCAAACCTCTGAGGCCGGATGCGGTAGTGGTGGCCTGCGGCTCCTACACCGCGCCGCTGCTGCGCACCGTGGGTGTCGACTTGCCAATCTACCCGGGCAAGGGTTACAGCGCCACCTTCAAGCTGCTCAAGCCCGACAGCGCGCCTTACGTCAGCACCATCGACGACCAGGTCAAGTGCGCCATGAGCCGGCTCGGCGACCAGCTGCGCGTGGCCGGCACGATTGAAGTGGGCGGCTATGACCTGTCGCTCGACACGCCCCTGGCCAAGGCGCGCTGCCGCATGCTGGCCAGGCGCATTGAAGAGGTGCTGCCCGGTGTCTGCGACACGCGGCTGGAAGAAGAAGGCGGCACGCCGCAGTTCTGGACCGGCCTGCGCCCCGCCACGCCGACCAACATCCCGTTCATCGGCCAGACCAAAGTGCGCGGCCTGTGGGTCAACGCCGGCCACGGCACGCTGGGCTGGACCCACGGCGCCGGCTCGGGCAAGGCGCTGGCCGAGCTGATCAGCGGCGAGCAGCCCGCCATGAATTTCGGTTTTTACGGCATGGCCGCGCCCCGCAGCGCCCCGGCCGCCGCCTGAAGCCGGTCCCGCCCCCCGGCAGGGCTAGGCAGCATCATGTTCAGCGCCACGCGCCGGACAGCGTAAGCGCGTGCTCACTTCCCTTCAGACCAGAGGAAAACCCCCACGCATGAACCAGATACGACCGGGTTTATTCACGACTACTCCGTTAGACTGGCCTTTCATAATCCGCCTCCGCGTGCTGGCCGCTCATCAGGCAGCCAGGGCTCCGGGGCAGATTCTGCAACCCCATGAAATCCCCCCAGGAATCGAGGTCACCATGACGCCTAAAACACAGGAATCGTCAGGTCCGAGCTGTCGTCAGCCCGGCTGCACGGCCCGCGCCGCAGCGCTTTTTTCCGCCGCTGCCGCCGCGTTTGCACCTGCCGCTGCCCACGCGCAAGCGGCCGCCTCCACGCTGGACCAGCGCATCAGCGCCGCCGTGCAGCCCTATTCCGACGCCGTGTCAGGCGTCATCTTTTATTCCGTGCCAGTGGCCGGCACGCGCTTTCCACTCATCGTCGGCTGGCTGATTCTGGCGGCGCTGGTGTTTACCTTCTACTTTCGCTTCATCCAGCTGCGCGGCTTTAGCCATGCCATCTCGGTGGTGCGCGGCCACTACTCCGACCCCAGCATGGAAGGCGAGGTCACGCCGTTTCAGGCCCTGACCACCGCCGTCTCGGGCACCGTCGGCCTGGGCAACATTGCCGGCGTGGCCGTCGCCGTGGGCATTGGCGGCGCCGGGGCCACGTTCTGGATGATCCTGGCCGGCCTGCTGGGCATGGCCTCCAAATTCACCGAGGTCACGCTGGGTGTGAAGTACCGCGAGGTCAACCAGGCGGCAGGCACCGTGTCGGGCGGCCCCATGCGCTACCTCTCGACCGGCCTGGCAGAGCTGGGCTGGCCGCTGCTGGGAAAATTCCTGGCGGTGTTTTTTGCCATCTGCTGCATCGGCGGCTCGATAGGCGGCGGCAACATGTTCCAGTCCAACCAGAGCTTTCAGCAGGTGCTCAGCGTCACCGGCGGCGAGGCCAGCTTTTTCGCCGGCAAGGGCTGGCTGTTTGGCCTGATCATGGCGATTTTGGTGGGACTGGTCATCATTGGCGGCATCAAGTCGATTGCCCGCGTGACCTCCAGGGTGGTGCCCTTCATGGCCCTGCTCTACGTCACCGTGGGGCTGATCGTGCTGGCCATCAAGGCCGACCAGATCGTCTGGGCGCTGGGCCAGATTGTCAGCGGCGCGTTTTCGGCCGAAGGCGTGGCCGGCGGGGTCGTCGGCGCGCTGATCCAGGGCTTCAGGCGGGCCGCGTTTTCCAATGAAGCCGGCGTCGGCTCGGCCGCCATTGCCCACTCGGCGGTGCAGACCGACCAGCCGGTGTCGCAGGGCTTTGCCGCGCTGCTGGAGCCCTTCATCGACACCGTCGTCATTTGCACCATGACCGCGCTGGTCATCATCATCACCGGCCATGCCGACGCGGGCGGCGCCACGGCGCGGGCTGCGGGCGCCAGCGGCGTGAACCTGACCTCGGCCGCGTTTGGCAGCGCCGTGTCGTGGTTCCCCTACGTACTGGCGCTGGCCGTGGTGCTGTTTGCCTTCTCGACCATGATCACCTGGTCCTACTACGGGCTCAAAGCCTGGACCTACCTGCTGGGCGAGAGCTTTTTGTCGGAACTGGTGTTCAAGCTGATGTTTCTGGCGTTTGTCGTGGTCGGCGCCAGCATGAGCCTGGGCCCGGTGATTGATTTTTCGGACGCCATGATCTTTGCCATGTCGCTGGCCAATATCGTCGGCCTGTACTTCCTGATGCCGGTGGTCAAGCGCGAGCTGGCCCAGTACCTGGCCGGCATCCGCTCGGGCGACATCCCGGTCCAGACGACGACCGCCGAGCCCGGGGTGGCCTCGCCGCGCTGACGCACGCGCGTCGCTTCAGGGCAGGCGGGCCACCGGACCCACCGGTGCCGGCCCGATCCGCTCGCTCATCCAGCGCAGCAGGTCCAGCCACATCTGCCGCATCTCGCTGTTAAGCGGGGTACGGGTGGAGTTGGCCAGCTCGATGGTCACCACCGGCACGCCCTTGTGCACGCCGCCGTAGTTGCCCAGCGAGCCCGGGAAAATGCCGACCTGATCCAGGTACAGCCGCCCCAGGCTGGACGGCGGCACCGAGGGGCCGTCAAAGTCGAGCACGCCATAGGGCGCATGAATGCTGACGATCAGCTGGGGCTTGAAGCTTTCCATCTGCTGGTGCAAAAACCGCGACTCGGGTTCGGACAGCGGCTGCGGACCGGGATAGCGGCGCGGGTCCTTGCGGGTACGCGTTTCCCAGTAGACCTTGGCGTCGCGCGTCCAGTTGGGCGTGGGAAAGTTGCGGTTCAAGTCCACCCCGCGCCCGTTGACGCGAAGCGGCGGCCGGCTGAGTATGCCGTCCGGATTGAGCACCGGCAAAAAACGCCAGTGAATCACCTGCGGCGGGTCAGCCAGGGCCTGCTCTGCCAGCTTGATCCAGTGAAAGGCCACGGCGGCAGAAGACGGCTCGTCGCCATGAATGGCGCCCACCACCAGCACCCGCAGGGTGGCGTTGTCGGGCTTGACGTCGCGCACCCAGATCACCTGCCCCTTGACCGAGCGCGCGCTGCTGGGCCGCAACTGCGCAGACTCGCACAACTGGCGGCTCACATTGGGCAATTTGGTCGAAAAATCAGTGCAGGGCCCGGCCGAATGGGCGGCGCCAGCGATGAAAACCAGCGCGAATAAAAAAACGTTGGAGTGGCGAAAGGACATGCGGACAAGTTTAGCCGTCCGCCCAGCGCATGGCACAGACCGGCCTGGGCCTGAAAAATCAGGGCGCACCCTACAGGCTTGAGTTAAATTAGCTGGCTATGTCGTCCCCCGCCCCCCTTCGCAAAGCCAGCAGCCCCCGCTTTTCCCCGCTCGAATTCCGTGCCTCCCTGGCGATGTTCGCCACCGGCGTGACGATCGTCACGGCCCGCACGCCGGCCGGCGAGCTGGTGGGGCTGACTGCCAACTCCTTCAATTCGGTGTCGCTCAGCCCTCCGCTGGTGCTCTGGAGTCTGTCGCAGGCGGCCGGCTCCATGGCCGCGCTGAGCACCGGTTCGCACTACGCCATCAACATTCTGGCGGCCGACCAGAAAGCGCTGGCCGAGCGCTTTGCCAGCAAGCGCGAAGACCGCTGGACCGGCGTGCAGTTCACCGAAGGCATCAGCGGTTCGCCGCTGCTGGTCGGCGCGGCCGCCACCTTTGAATGCTTTAACCGCAGCCGCTACGAAGAAGGCGACCACGTGATTTTTGTCGGCGAAGTCGAGCGCTGCAGCCACCGTGCCGGGGCCGCACCGCTGCTGTTTCACGGCGGCAAGTTCTACACCGAACACCCGCTGTGACACCGCGCGTCGCCCCTGCGCGCAAGGCCCACCTCGACACCTTGGCCATTTCCCTGCTGCTGGGCTGCTGCCTGTTCTGGGGCTTTCAGCAGGTGCTGATCAAGGCCACCATGGGCGAAATGCCGCCCATGTTCCAGGCCTCGCTGCGCCTGATGGGCGCGACCGCCCTGCTATGGCTCTGGTGCCGCTGGCGCGGCATTGCACTGTTTGGCCGCGACGGCTCGTTGCAGGCCGGTTTGCTGGCGGGCGCGCTGTTTGCCGGCGAATTCGCCCTGATTTACGGCGGGCTGCAGCACACCACGGCGTCGCGCCTGACGGTTTTTTTGTACACCTCGCCGTTCTGGGTCGCGCTGCTGGTGCCGCTCTGGGTCAAGTCAGAAAGGCTGCGCGGCCTGCAGTGGCTCGGGCTGCTGGCCGCCTTTGTCGCGGTGGTGTTCGCCTTGCGCGAAGGGATGTCGGGCAGCGCCGCCCCCGTGCGCGGCGACCTGATGGGCCTGCTGGCCGGCCTGCTGTGGGGCCTGACCACGGTGGTGATCCGCGTCTCCGGCCTGAGCCGGGTGTCGGCCGAAAAACTGCTTTTTTACCAGCTCGCCGTCAGCGCGCTGGCCTTGCCGGCGCTGTCTGTGGGCCTGGGTGAAGTCTGGGTCTGGCACTTCAACGCATTCGCGGTCACCTCGCTGCTGATCCAGACCGTGATTGGCGCTTTTGCCAGTTACCTGGCCTGGATGTGGATGCTGGGGCGCTACCCGGCCACCCAGATTTCGGTGTTTGTGTTTTTCACGCCGCTGTTTGCGCTGCTGTTCGGCGCACTGTGGCTGGGCGAGCGCGTCACGCCCGGCCTGCTGGCCGCGCTGGCCACCGTGGCGGCAGGCATTGTGCTGGTCAACCGCCGGCCGGCACTGCCGCCCAGCTGAACCACGGGCCAGAATTTACGCATCATTCAGGCCTCTAGCCCAATAGCTACGGGCATGTACCGCTATTATTTTTATGTAAAAAATTTCCTGCAAAGGAACAGCCCGGGGTTGGCGCCGGTTTAGCTGGCGCCGGAATGCCGTTGCCGGGTACTCAGCAGGGCGACGAAGTAGCCATGGAGCCAGCTCATGTCCAATGGCCTTCCCAGATAAACCGAATCGGCGGGGAGCCCGCCGCGCTCGGTCACTTCGCGCTCGCTCAGGCCCGTAAGTGCCACGATAAAGGTGCTGGCAAAAGCCCGGTTGGCCCGCAAGGCCCTCAGCAATTGGAATCCGTCCATCTCTTGCATCTCGAGATCCGCGATCAGGACGTCCGGATGCAAAGCGGAGATATCAATCAGGGCCTCTACCCCCGAGGCCATCACGACGAAGTCAATCGGCAGCGCCCACCGCGCCGCCAAGCCCGTGAAGATTTCACGGATGGCGGCATCGTTTTCAACGACGAGAACCCTGAGCCTGGCCTGCGGCACAGGCGTCGTCGAGCGGATCTGTAAATTGTGCTGTTTCTGGTAGTCGAGGATTGACTGCATCGAGACGCGACGATGGCCACCGCCCGTAATCCATGCGCGCAACTCGTCCTTTTTGACCAATGCGTGAATGGTGCCTACTGAGATACCCAGCAGGTTTGCGGCATGAGAAGTTCCGATAAATCGCTCTGTGAATCCCTCGGGATTATCAATTTTCATACTTAATTCTACAAATCATTGATGCAATTCCCCAGCCTGTTTCGAGTTCTGGGTAATATTCACCATGCAGACTTACAAATTAGAATATTTGATAAAATAAACAAAATTAAATAATTTTGTCAATCTACACAAAAACGTCTGTCGCGACGGGAAATGCCCTCAAAATTTCCCGACAAATCGCCTTGCCAGCCCGTTGCCCGACGGCGCCAGTGCTCCACACGCCACGACGAGCCTAATTTTGCGCTACTGCAAATTCGACACGCGCCGCGCCCGAAAGTTTCACATCTGACGCGGTAGCAGGCGCCCTCCCCGCTGGAGAGGGCCGGTTTTTTCGGTTGGCAGCAGCAACAGCGCGGCCCTCCAGCGCTTGAACGCCCGGCATGGGAGATCCCCCTGTGGTGCCGCCTCTGGACCTCAGGCCTTGCGGGCTTCAGCGCCGCCGGTCTTGCGTGGCTTAGTATTGCCGAACTTACAACGAGGAAAAATCAATGGGCATGCTGGAGTGGACCAAAAAAAGCAGCGCGGTGCTGCAACAAGGCGGCGTGATCGGGCCTGACGAACGGCTGTCCTGGCCACTCACCGCCGTCATGGGCGTGCAGCACGTGATTGCGATGTTTGGCGCCACGGTGCTGGCACCGCTGCTGATGGGGTTTGACCCCAACATTGCCATCTTGATGAGCGGCATTGGCACGCTGATCTTTTTTGTCATCACCGGCGGCAAGGTGCCTAGCTACCTGGGCTCCAGCTTTGCCTTCATTGGCGTGGTGATTGCCGCCAGCGGCTACGCCGGCCAGGGGCCCAACCCCAACATCGGCGTGGCGCTGGGCGGCATCATCGCCTGCGGCCTGGCCTACACCCTGATGGGCGCCATCGTGCAGGCGGTGGGCACCGGCTGGATAGAACGCCTGATGCCGCCCGTGGTCACCGGTGCGGTGGTGGCGGTGATCGGCCTGAACCTGGCCAGCATTCCCGTCAAGAACATGGCGGCCAGCAACTTTGACTCGTGGATGCAGGCGCTGACGTTTGTCAGCGTGGCGCTGGTGGCCGTGATGACGCGCGGCATGCTGCAGCGCCTCTTGATCCTGGTCGGCCTGGTGGTGGCGACCCTGATGTATGCGGTGCTGACCAACGGCCTGGGCCTGGGCAAGCCGGTCGACCTGTCTGGAATTGCCAACGCCGCGTGGCTGGGCTTGCCCGGCTTTGCAGCGCCGGTATTCAGCGCCAACGCCATGCTCCTGATCGCGCCGGTGGCCATCATCCTGATGGCCGAAAACCTCGGCCACATCAAGGCGGTCACGGCCATGACCGGCAAAAACCTCGATGTCTACATGGGCCGCGCCTTCATCGGCGACGGCATCGCGACCATGGTGTCGGGCAGCGCCGGCGGCACCGGCGTGACCACTTACGCCGAAAACATCGGCGTGATGGCCGCGACCAAAATCTACTCGACCGCCGTGTTTGTGGTGGCGGGCCTGATGGCGGTGCTGCTGGGCTTTAGCCCCAAGTTTGGCGCGCTGATCCAGGCGATTCCGCTGCCGGTGATGGGCGGCGTCAGCATTGTGGTGTTTGGCCTGATTGCGGTGGCCGGCGCCAAGATCTGGGTCGACAACAAGGTGGATTTCTCGGACAACAAAAACCTGCTGGTGGCGGCCATCACGCTGGTGCTGGGCACCGGCGACTTCACGCTGAAGTTTGGCCAGTTTGCGCTGGGTGGCATAGGCACCGCCACCTTTGGCGCGATCTTGCTGTATGCGCTGCTGCGGCGCGGCAACTAGCGCGACCTCCAGGCCCTTAGTCGGCGGGGCGCGGGTCCTGGGATTGGGCCAGCGCGGCTCTGGCCGCCGCCAGTTCGCGCTCCAACTCGGCGCGCTGGGCAATTTCCAGCGCCAGCGCCTGGTTGACCTGCGCCAGGCTTTCGGCCGACTCCTGAATCCGGTCCTCCAGCTCGTCGCCTTTTTGCAGCGCCTGGGCCACTTCATCGGTCTGGACATGACCCGGAATTTTGTGCTTGAGCACGGTGTTGATCACCAGCAACTCGTCCGCCGAATTCACCACCGCGTCTTTGACGATCTCGTTCTGGTCAAGCGCCCGCTCAAGCGGCGTGGGCGTAGGGGAGGCGGACGGTTTTTGAGACATGGTCAAGCGTTAGATGGAACTGCATTTAAACCGAAAGCTTAGCAGAGCCCCACAAAAACACAATTTCCGGGGCGCACTTTTTCGCCGGTCGGGCTCCAAGGCAGGCGCGCAAGCCGGGTCAGGGAGATTTTTGGGCGGGCACAGCGCTTTTTTTGTCCGCAGGCTCCGAGTTGAAAATCCGGCCAATCGCGGCCCCGATGCGGGCACCAATCGCCGTCCCGATACCGGGCAGAACGGCCGTCCCCACCGCAGCGCCCGCCACCGCCCCGGCAGGCACCGAAACCTGGACATGCGCCAGCGGACCGCTGACTTTCAGCGGTACCCCCACCAGCCCGTCGACCAGATCGACGCTGAATTCGCCGTCGATCTGCCAGTTGACCACCCGCGCCTTGCCCGACACGCTCAGCGCGCCCGAGCTGGCCTTGAGCCGGGTGAAGTCCGCCGCCATGCCGCTTGGCGTGTTGTGCGTATCGAGTTGTCCCGTGACTGAATTGAGCGGCGTTTCCCCTGCATGGTCCTTGCCGGCGCTGCGAATGACCTTGTCCACATCAAAACGCAGCAGCCTGGCGCGACCCATGGTGAAGTGCGTGGTGGTGCGCAGCGACTGGGCCAGTTCAGCCGCGTTGACGCCGCGGGCCGACAGCGTGGTGTCACCCGAAGCCTTGCCCGCCATGATGGAGCGGTGATTGAAGGCCTGCATCGCGCTGACCGCCTCAATATCGCGAGGCTTGAGCTGCCCGGTCAAGCGCATCTCGCCCTGGGCTGCGGTGTGCAGCTGCACCTCTCCGTCAGCGGTTCCGCCGCCCAGGTGGGTGCGCGTTTGCCACCGGTCCTCCTGTCCCTGGCGCGTCAGCGTCAGGTCGGTGACCGGCGTGACGCCAGTTCGCCGGATCTGCAGGGTGCGTGGTCGCCAGCCCGCCTCAAATTGCACCTCTCCCTCGAACACCACACGGTTGCCGCGGCGAGAAACCCAGGTGACATCCTGAAAATCCAGACGCGCCAGCGGCAGATCCCCTGTGCCCGCCATGTCCGGTTTGCCCTGCGTTGCATCGGGCGGGTGGCGTCCCAGTTGAAGCAATGAAAGCTGCGGCAGTACGGCCCCTTCGAGTTCGGCGCGGACCACCTGGAAGCGAAGTTGCCATAGCGCCGCCATACGGGGGTAGAGCGTGAGCTTCTTCATCTCGACCGGCTGGGGCTGCCGGGTCGCGGCGTTTTCAATCACCACCCGGGGTGACGGAAACAGCCGCCAGTGCAGCGCACCCATGCTGACCGGCACGCCGAGCGCAGCCTCCAGCCGCGTGGACGCGCGTTGGGCCAGTTCCTCATTGGAAGGAATCAGGCTAGCCAGCACCAAGCCGAGCAATGCCAGCGCACCCACGGCAACGCCCAAGCCCAGCAGCCATTTGCGGGCGCGCGTCATGAAACCGCCGGAGTCGTTGCCATGCCTTATGGTTAAACCGGCCGACCCGGGCGCAGGAACGACAAGGCGCCCACCGCCTGTAGGCCGCCGCCTTGACCTTATAGTGAAGGCCATTTACATCCATGGAACCGTCATGCGCATCTGGAAGCAGCCCATCTCCCTCGAATTACTCACCGCGTCCAGCGCCCACACGGCGGTCAGCCACCTGGGCATAGAGTTCCTGGAAGTCGGCGACGATTTCATACGCGCCCGTGTGCCGGTGGACGCGCGCACGATTCAGCCCTACGGCCTGCTGCACGGCGGCGTGGCGGTGGTGCTGGCTGAAACGCTGGGCTCTTGCGGCGCGGCCTACGCGGCCCCCGAGGGCCACCGCACGGTGGGGCTGGACATCAACGCCAACCACCTCAAGGGCGTCACCAGCGGCTGGGTCACCGGCATCACCCGCCCGGTGCACATAGGCCGGACCACCCAGGTCTGGCAGATCGAGCTGCGCAACGACGCGGGCGCGCTGACCTGCGTGTCGCGCATCACGATGGCGGTGCTGACGCCTAAATAGTGATCGAATCGGGCTCTAGCGCTTATTGGACGGTCATTAACAGCTATTTATTTAGTAGCAATCAGGAAATTCCACGACGCGGCAGGCGGAAACACCTTGATTGCATTTCTCCCATCAAGGTCTATCGCAATGGCCCGGGCGCGGTTAACACAAAAATTTTGCTGACGCGCGGCTTGGCCCGGCAACTCCTTGCGTGCTGCTGCGCGATGGGCTGCGTTTTGCCGGGCTGGCGGAAGGTGAAACAATAAAGCGCTGTTTTTGTCAATATTTAGAACTGGAGTCTCATGTCCCGATTGAAAAGCCTGCCCGGATTGCTTGCCGCCCTGTCGCTGGTGGTGTTTACACAGACGGTGCAGTCCAGGGAGATGGTGAGTGTGGACCGCGCAGAGGTCAATATGCGTTCAGGCAGCAGCACCAAGCACCCCATCTTGTGGGCGCTGAGCAAGGGCTATCCGCTGGAAGTCACCCGCCGCCAGGGCAACTGGCTGAAGGTGCGCGACTTTGAGAACGACAGCGGCTGGGTTTACCGCCCGATGGTGGGGAAAAAAGCCCATGTGATTGTGAAGGGCGGCGTGGTGAACGTTCGCAGCGCGCCCAGCACCGGCAGCCGCATTCTGGGCAAGGCCGAATACGGCGAATTGCTGCGCACCCTGGAGCACCGCAACAAGTGGGTCAAGGTTCAGCGTGACGGCGGGATGAAGGGCTGGGTCTCGCGCGCGCTGGTTTGGGGCTGGTAAGCCTTTGCGCAGCGGCTGCAGGAGCGCGGCGGTGGGCAGATCGCGTTGCGGCTGCTGACAGTCGCTACACACAGGCGGCCCGGCCCTTCCACATGGTGAATACAGGCCTGCTTGTTGGCGCACACTTACGCGCTCCACCCCTTTAAACAAGGGCGGCGCATTGACTTACAAAGTCAACAAAGCGGAAACGGGGTGGACATGTGGGGCGCCGAAGATGAAGCCTTCTTCAACAGCAGGAGCTTCAATGCCCAGTTTCAACAACATTCCATCCTCTAGCGCTCAGGTTCTTTCCCGCATGGCCCGTCCACGGCTGTTGCGGGCCTTGCCCTCATTGCTGGTGCTGACCACCGCCATGGCCTGGGGCGCTTCAGTGCACGCCGCCGGTCTGGGGCTTGACGGCAGCTTGCCTGGCGCCGCTGTAGCGACCGGCCCTGCGCTGGTCGGCGGTGCGGGGGTGGGTGTCGGCTTGGGCTTGGGTGCCAATACCGCCGTGCAGCCCGCTGGCGGCACGGCCAATGCCGGTGTGCGCGCTGGCGTCAACAGCAATGTCACGGCTGAACAGCGCATGGCGGCCGCGGACGCTGCCGGCTCGGCCGGTGGCGGTGCACAGGTCGGTGCCGGGGTCGGGGTGAACGCCTCTGGCGCCGTGAACGGCGCCGGCCAGCTGCTGGGCGGTGTGATGGGCACAGGTCAGGCGGCGGGCAGCGCGGCTGCGCAAGCCGCCAGGGCGCAGGTCAAGTCCGGCGCAAAAAGTGCCAACCAGGCCGTGGGTGCGGGCGTGCAGGGTGCGGGCAGTGCCGCCGCCGGTGTGACGGCGGGCGGCAATGCCAAGGCCAACGTCAAGGCGGGTGCCGCCGTTCAGGGCGAGACGTCGGTCCGTTAACGGACTGAACCGGATGCCGGGCGGCCGTTAGCGGCGCGCCGGGCGGCCGGCCCCACCCGCAGCATTTGCCGAAAGGCAAGTGCTGCTTTTTTTTTGGAGTTTTCAAGCAAATAATGGCTGTGGTGCACGTAGATGGTGCGTAATAAGCTATTAAAAAAGTAGCAAATCAAGCGCTTTAGCCGGCCGGCGTCAGTCCGAATCGTCGGCATCGCGGCCCCGACTGCTGCGCCACATGGCGCGCACCAGCCACAGGCCGCCCAGCACGGCGCCCATAAAACCCAGAAACCCGAAGACCGGCAGGCCCAGCAGCGTGGGGCCACCTTTCACTGTCATCACAATTGACGAGCCGATGATGAGCGCGGCAATTACCAGCGCCATGGTCAGGCGGTTGGCGGCGCGGTCGATCTGGTTGCCCACGCGGCGCAGGTGCGCCAGCTCGATGCCGACATGCAGCCGGCCGCGCCGCGCGTTGCGCAACAGGCGCGACACATCGTGCGGCAACTGCTCTGCCACGGCCAGCGTGCGGCGCAGCGTGTGCCAGGTGCGCGCGGCCAGCACCTTGGGCCGCAGCCGGGCGCGCGCCACCCGGCGCAGCAGCGGCGTGGCTTCGGCGGCCATGTGAAAGTCGGGGTCCAGGCCGCGGCCCATGCCTTCCAGGCTGATGAAGGCCTTGATCAGCAGCGCCAGGTCGGGCGGCAGGCCCAGCCGGTGCTCGCGCAAAATGCCGGTGATGTCGGACAGCATCTGGCTCAGGTTGAGCTGCGCAAGCGGGGTGCCGTGGTACTGGTCGACAAAGGCTTCGATCCCGGCTTCCAGCTGGGCCGGGTTCACGCTGTGCTCGTCGCCGGTCCAGTCCAGCAGCACGTCGACCACGGCCTGCGGCTGGCGCTCGACCAGGCCCAGCATCAGGTCGAGTACCTCTTCGCGCCGCCGCGTCGACAGCCGGCCGACCATGCCGAAGTCGATGAAGGCGATGCGGTTGCCGGGCAGGTAAAACACGTTGCCAGGGTGCGGGTCGGCATGAAAAAAGCCGTCTTCGACAATCATTTTGAGCACGGCCTGGGCGCCGCGCCGGGCCAGCAGCGGGCGGTCAAAGCCGGCCTCGGGTGTCAGCTGCACGAGCTGGCCGCCGGGCACGCCGCCGACATAGTCCTGCACGTTGACGCGCTCGCCGCTGTGGGCCCAGTGCACGCGCGGGATCACGATGTCGGGCAGCCCGGCCAGGTTGGCGGCAATCCGTTCGGCATGGCGGCATTCGGCGGCCAGGTCGAGTTCGCGCCGCAGCGACTTGGCAAACTCGCGCACCAGCTGCTGCGGCTGGTAGGGCTTGAGCGTGGGCAGCTCGGTTTCGGCCAGCGCGGCGACATGGCCGAGCAGGCGCAGGTCGGCCTCTATGACCTCGGTGATGCCGGGGCGGCGGATCTTGACGATGACTTCGCATCCGTTCTGCAGCTGGGCGCGGTGCACCTGGGCAATCGAGGCGGCGGCCAGCGGCGCGGTGTCAAAGCGGGCGAACACGTCTTCGAGTTCGCCGCCCAGGTCTTCGCGCAACTGCGGGCGCAACTGGTCGAGCGGCACGGCGGGCACATGGCTGTGCAGTTTTTCAAACTCGGCAATCCATTCGGGCCCGAACAGATCGGCGCGGCCGGCCAGGATCTGCCCGAGCTTGACGAAGGTCGGGCCGAGTTCCTCCATGGCCAGGCGCACCTGCACCGGCGGCGCGATGCGGGCCAGGTCGGCGGCGGTTTCCCAGCGGATGGCGTGGCCGGCGCGTTCGAGCTGGTCGGCCAGGCCGAGGCGGCGCACGCTGTCGGCAAAGCCGTGGCGAATCAGCACGCCGGCAATTTCGTTCAGGCGGCGCATGTCGCGCGCGGCGCTCAGGGTCTCTATCAGCATGGACGGATGATAGCCCTGCGCCCGCTAATGCGGACGGGGCGGCGCAACGCAAAAAGGGCAGCGGATAAGTTTCCGCGGCCCTTTTGAATGGCGTTGTGGCCCGTGGGGGGCCGGCGTTTATTGCACGCGCCGCTCGATCGTGATCTGCTCGACTTCCACGCGGCGATTGGGTTCCAGGCATTTGATCAGGGCCGTGCGGTTTTTGTCGGTGCATTCCACCACCGGATTGGCTTCGCCCTTGCCCTGGGCGTTCAGGCGGTTGGCGCTGACGCCCTTGGCGCTCAGGTAGCTTTTAACGGCGTTGGCGCGGCGCTCGGACAGCGCCTGGTTGTAGCTGTTGGAACCCAGGCGGTCGGTGTAGCCGGTAATCACCACGTCGTTGATTTCGCTGTTGGCCACGAGGGCGCTGGCGATTTCGTCGAGCTTGGGCTGCGGCGCCCGCAACTCGGCGCTGTCAAAGGCAAACAGCTCGGTGGCCGACAGGGTGTACTTTTCAAAGCGCGGCGGCGGCGGCGGTGGTGGGGGCGGTGCGACGACCGGCGCGGGCGCTTCGGCCACATAGGCGGGTGCGGCCACGTAGGGCGCAGGGGCCTGTGCCTTGGGGCCAAAGCGGTAGATCAGGCCGACCGAGTACAGGTCAACGTCACCCTTGTTGCCCACGGCATCGTTCACGCGGTAGCGCTCGCCCTCCAGGCGCATCGCGAGCGAATCGTTGAACGCATACTGAAGGCCCGCGCCAAACTTGTAGTTGGTGTCGTTTTTGCGCGGGTTGGGGTTGGTGACGCTGACAGCGCCGGTGCCGCTGAAGTTGTCGCGGGTTTGCGCGTAGTTCACACCGACACGGCCAAAGACCGAGAACTTTTCCGTCATCGGCAGCGTGCCCACCAGGTCCAGGTTCAGGCCCCGCACCTTCATGTTGCCGTTCAGCGTGCCGGCCGGAACCGTGGTCGCGCTGTAGCCGAACTTGCCGAGGTCGAAGTAGCCGCCTTCCACCGCAAAATTTTTGTTGAGCTGGTAGCCGCCAAAAATCTTGAAGCCCGTGGAGCGGTCGTCGTCGATGATGGTGGCGGAGGTAAAACCATCATTCAACAGGTTGCTGCGGATGCGCGCGTCGTCGATGGTGGCCCGGGACTGGCCGACGTTGGCGCCGCCGTACCAGCCGGTGTCTTGTGCCATGGCCAAGGGGCTGGCCAGGGCTGCGAATGCCACCAGACCCAGTGTTCCTGATGCTTTTCTTAATTTCATGTTGTTCTCCAGGAGGATTTGAAAACGCTTGTGCCTGTTGCGTCATTATTGATTCAAACTAACCGGCTACCGGGTGGTGCTCATCGAGCGCCACCCATTTTTCAGGTATTTCCTGATGTGATATGGCCTGCGGTCACACCGAATACCTCATGCTTTCTTACTGGCAGGTGGCCGGGCCATTCAAATTGCCTGGCACCGAGACGACATTGCCGTCCAGCACAAAAGCACCATCGGTAGACGCCCCTGCAAACAACCGGCCACACGAGGTGGCGCCAACGAGCATCGTGACGTTATCGCTGGCCAGTATGTTGCCTTGCCAAGCCGTGCCCGTGCCAAGCGTCGCGGCGCTGCCAGCCCACCAGTAGACGTTGGACGCCTTGGCGCCGTTGATCAGGAGAATGCGATCTACGCCGCCTGGCGTGCCGATGGTGCTCGATGACTGGAACACGAACTCGGCATTCTCGTTGCCTTGGGCGTCGAGCGTGACATCACCCGTGATCGAAATCGAAGTGCTCGATTGGTAGACGCCGGGAACAAAATAGTTGTCGCCCTGTACAAACACGTTCCCCGCCGGCGCGCCTAAAGTGGTGCCATCCGGTATAGCGGTGGCGCCTGCCAATATCGCAGGAGACAGTGAGATGTACGCTGCCCGCAGATCGGCCTTCACCTTGCCGGACGTGACGCCGGCATCCGGAAACAAGGGACTGGCTACCAATCCATTGAGCGTGGGGGCCTTGCCGGCGCAAAGACCGAATGTGCCCGCCGCAAGAACGGACACCGCATTGCACGTGGCTTGGGGATCCAACACGACATTTCCGTTGATCGTGGTGGCAGCTTCGTTGGTCACGCCGGCAGTCGCTGCGATGGCGTAGGTGGCGGCCAGGCCGAGGTCGAACGATGAAGGCGCAGTTGCAACCAGGGCGGCGGCGGTCTTGAAGTTCCAGGTGTAGGTGCAGCCAAGCAGGGTGCCCAAGCCGTTGGCGATCGGCGCCTGGATCACCGCTGTGTAGGAGGTGTTGGCC
>Ga0123337_10001824_pt1 | contig 25932 bp, 18 predicted proteins | sample frozenSSSSmetaG_FD_89792 | JGI IMG/M metagenome (GOLD analysis project Ga0123337, IMG submission 89792) | Glacier valley bacterial and archeal communities from Borup Fiord, Nunavut, Canada, to study Microbial Dark Matter (Phase II) -... | ecosystem: Environmental > Aquatic > Freshwater > Ice >...
CACATAAGTATAAGTGACAGTATTGGCAAAACAATTGGAGGTCATTTATTAAAAGGTTGTATTGTTTACACAACTGCAGAAATCATTATTCAAAGTACCACAGATTTAAACTTTAAAAGAGAAAAAGATGGCTCTACGCCATGGGACGAATTACAGATTTAAAAAATAAAATAACCTGTCTATCGAACTAAAAACAATATAAAAGCTGCGCTTAAAATTGTTATTTACCTTTATTCGGATTAACAGAAAAGAATATGATTAAAACGGGAGATTATAATTTGCTGAAAGTATTACGCAAAGTAGATTTTGGTGTGTATCTGGATGATGGTGAAGACGGTATTTTACTGCCCAAAAGATTTGTACCCGAAGGGTTAAATGAAGGTGATGAATTAAAAGTATTTGTATACCATGACGGAGAGGAAAGGTTGATAGCGACAACTCAAAAACCTTTAGGCGTTGTTGATGATTTTGTTAAACTCAAAACAGTATCAGTTACTGAACAGGGTGCCTTTATGGATTGGGGATTAATGAAAGATTTATTTGTGCCAAAAAGCCAGCAAATAACAGGTATGCGTCCAATGGGGGAGTACCTCGTAAAAATATACCGAGATGAACAAACCGGCCGAGCTGCTGCAACGGAAAGAATTGAACAGTTTTTAAGCAATGAAAATCTTACAATAAAAGAAGCAGATGAAGTTGATTTGATTGTTTTACGACGGACAGACATTGGTTATTTAATGATTATAAATAACCAACATACGGGTGTTTTGCATTTAAACGAAGTTTACAGAACCATAGGTACCGGAGATAAGTTTAAGGGTTATATAAAAAAAATATATCCCGATAACCGAGTAGATGTAGTTGCGGGTAAGATGGGTTACCAAAGGGTTGAAGGTGAAGCCGGAAAAATATTAAGATTATTGCAGGAAAATGATGGGTACTTACCCTATAACGATAAAAGTGATCCTGAAGACATTTATGTATTTTTCGGCATGAGCAAAAAAACGTTTAAAATGACCACGGGTAATCTGTTCAGAGAAAGAAAAATAACTTTTGAAAAAACGGGAATAAAATTAGTTGAATAATTTTTAATTTATAAAATTTTAGAAGCTCTTTTAAATATGACATCAAGTATTAAATTTTCTTTTTTTAAGAAACTATCCCTTTCAGTTTTATTAATGATTTGTCTTTTTGTTATTTGTCTATGGGGATTATTTATTGTTGCAGACATGATTTTTGAAGATAAAAACTTCTCTTTCGACGAAGAGGTTTTTTCAATAATTAAACCTACTGTAAGTAACACGCAGACATCTATAATGCAGGTTATTACTTTTATTGGATCACAAAATTTTTTGTTACCTGCAAATTTATTATTGATTGGGTTCTATCTTTTTTTTAAAAGAAATAAAGAGACAGCTTTTAAGATTGCTGCTATTTCAATAACCAGTGTTGTTGCAATGTTTTTAATAAAATTTTTTTTACAAAGAGAACGTCCGCTTGTACCGTTAATAGCTAAAGTGCACGGTTACAGTTTTCCAAGCGGCCATACTTTTACCAGTGTAACTTTTTATGGAATAATTGCCTATATCATTTATAAAAATGTTCAACATAAATTTTTAAAATGGTTACTTATTATTTTATGTATTATTTTAATTGTGCTGGTGGGTTACAGCAGGGTATATTTAAGATTGCACTATGCCAGCGATGTGATAGCCGCTTTTTGCCTTGGTCTGATTTGGCTTGTTCTTGCAAAATGGTTTTTAGTTAAAACTGAAAAAAGCAAACCTCTGTCTAAGGAATTTGAAGACAAGGTTTAGTCTAGAAAATAATAAATATGAGTGCAAATATTTTAATCCGTTTGCTAACTACTTAATTAACCCAATTTTTTTAGAATGTAAAATTGCCTCTTCACTGTGCGCAAAATAATAAAACAATACTCCCTTTTTTTCAATACTTTTTTGTTGTAAAAGAACATGAGGTTTTTCCGGAGTGCCTACCCTTCTAATATAAACACAATAGACATTTTGCGGAAAGTGTTCTACAATCGAATTATATATATCTATATCCTTTTGTGAATCATCACCCAACAAAATAAATTTTTGATAAGGGTAAGCTTCAATAATTTTTACAATACGTGTAAATTTACCCGAATGATTATTTTGACCTGTCGAAAATAATTTTGAAAAAGTTTTAATCTGGTTTAACAAACAAATGCCATCCGGCAATTTATTTTCTTCTAAAAAATCTTTTATATAGTCGTATAAGTTCCATTCACTGCTTGATACATAAAAGAATGCATTGTTTGAAGGTTCAGTATCATCAATACCATGCAGCATTCGGTAATGCTTTACTGCTCCTTCAAAGGGCTGTCTGCTTTTCGCATTTTCTGTAAGCAGTACAAACAATCTTTTTCTAAGGTTTGATGAATGAGAAATTAAAAAAGTATCATCAATATCAGATATAATAGAAAAATCTGTTGTAGATGGTATAATTATTTTACCGGTTGCTTTTGCTTTTACAATATTTGTACTGTTTCTTTTAATAAGCATTGCTTCTACTTGGTATTGGCCCGGCAAAAGATCTTCATTATGTTCCCATTCAAATTTAAAAAAACCATCTGAGGCAGTTTTAGCTGTATATATTTTATTACCCCATTGCAAAATAACAACTGCGTTTTTTATTGGGCGTACCATAAAAAGCCGCAAAAGCGCAATTGCATTATAAAGAAAAAAAGTTCTAAAATGTTTTTTTTTAATTGGAGAAAGTGAGAGTGCATGCCCATATATATAGCAGGATTTGTGATTTGCAAACCCATTGTATAACTTTAGGGTGGCACCTTTATTCAGCCTAAAAAATCTGAAAAATTTAAACTGTATTCTCTGATAAAAAGATAATTTTTCTGGTATGTATGTTGCCCCGTTGGTCATATTATTTAATAAAATTAATTACAGAAAATGATAACATTTTTATTTGTTATAAACAACAGTTCAGGAACAAACCAACCTAACACCTGGGATAACGTAATTAATGATTTTTTTATTAATAAAGAGCAAAGTTTCCAAATTTACAATCTTCCTGAAAGTTTTACAATAACACAAATTAAAGACCACATAACAAAATATAACCCTAAAAATATAATAGCCGTAGGTGGCGATGGTACAGTAACAATGCTTGCTAATATTATTGCCAATACCAATATTGGGCTTGGTATTTTACCTGCGGGTTCTGCAAATGGTATGGCAAAAGAACTTAGAATTCCTGAAAATGCAGCAGTTGCTTTAAAAATAATTAGTGAAGCTTATATAAGAAAATGTGACTTAATAAACATTAACGGAAATAAATATTGTCTTCATTTAAGCGATATTGGCTTAAATGCCCACTTAATAAAACACTTTGATGAAGGCAAGGTAAGAGGAAAATTAGGCTACGCAATGGTAATTTTAAAAACCTTATGGTATAAAGAAAAAATGCAGGTTATTGTAAAAACAAATAATTTAGAAGTGAGAAGAAATGCGTTTATGGTTGTACTTGCCAATGCAAGAAAATACGGCACAGGCGCAGTTATTAACCCCGAAGGGAATCTAAGCGATGGGTTATTTGAAGTAATTATAGTGAGAAAACTGGCAATAGGGTCACTAATTAAAATGCTTTTAAAACCAGGTATATTTGACCCTAAAAAAATTGAAATAATTCCATCAACATCAGTTGAAGTTACAATGGTGAGAAAGATGCATTTTCAAATAGATGGAGAATACCAGGGGAAAATAAAAAAAGTATCTGCTGAAATTTCTCCCGGTATTTTAAATATTATAGTCCCTGAATCAGCTTTTTTATAATTTTTTTGTATTTATTGGTATACACACGGTCATTACACAACCATTTCCCGGCGAAGATTTTATTAAAAAATTCCCTGAAAACAATTCAGTTCTTCTTTTCATATTCGCTAAACCTATACCATATTTTGCGTCTTCGGTATTAAATCCAACACCATTATCCGTTATTTTTAAAACCAGCATATCATTTTCTATAAAAAAATCCATTGAAATTTTTGTAGCCTTGGCATATTTCATAATATTTCTTAGCTTTTCCTGAACAATTCTGTAAAGATTTAATTGCATTTCAAGACTTAAATCCTCCTCACTTATTTTATTATCAAAGTGTAATGCTATTTCATATTCTTCGGCAGCATTAAAAGTATTAAATAAAATTTCTATAGCGACTTCAAAATTCGAATCATCAAAAAAAGCGGGCGCTAATCTGTGAGATAAGTTTCTGATTTCATTAGAAGCCATTGTTATATAATCCTTCGCATTTTTGTACCATTGTTCTGCAGTAGGTTCAATGTATTTTTTCATCATACCTAAACTAATCATGCTTGTAGCCAATATCTGGCAAACATTATCGTGCAGTTCGCCGCCGATTTCATATCGTTCTTCTTCCTGCGTTTTAATTATTGCTTTGGTAATTTTATGTTCATATAAGTTTCTTTCTGTAACATCCACTGCAATTACAGATTTGCATTTTCTATCCTTTACCATTATCTCGGTACTGTATACTTCAACGTTAATAATTTCTCTGTTCTTTTTAAAATGATTAAAACTTCCTGTAAAAGCGCATTCTTCTATTTGCTTTTTGCTATTCAATAAAATATTCATTTCTGGCGCATTTTCTTCAGTTCGAATGTCTGTTATTAACATTGATAAAAAATCTGCTTCAGTATAACCGTAGTGATCAATAGCTGCTTTATTAACTTGTATAAATCTTAAAGTTTCACAATCGTAAAGCCACATAGGTTGTGGACTTAAATGGAATAGATTACTGTATCTTTTTTCTGATTCTTCTATTAATAAAAATGATTTTTTTCTTTCAACTGCATAAATAATACTTTTATAAAGCATGTTTGCATTAAGGTCATCTTTTAAAATGTAATCCGAAATTCCTCGGGAAATTGATTGTATGCTAAAATCAATATCTGTATATCCCGTTAAAATTACAATCGGGCAATGGGGTCGTAAATTAACCATTTCAGTTACAAGTTCATCTCCCGCTTTATCGGGTAAAGTGAGATCCATTAAAATCACATCAAATGATTTGTTTTGATCTATCAAATACTCTTTTGCTTTCTTAAAATTATGAGCATGCAATATATTCGGTAGGTAAATATTTTCTAATAAAAATTCTTCTACAAGTAAATAATCCCCCGGATTGTCTTCTATAATTAAAATATTATATCGTTTTTTATCTTTAATCATTATTTTTTATTCTTTGGAAGTTTAACGATGTTTATCCAGAAACTTTCAATACTTGAAACTATTGTTAAAAAATTATTAACATCCAATGGTTTTGTTATAAAGCAATTTGCATGGTTTTTATATGACAATAAAACGTCTTTATCAGAAGATGATGTTGTTAGCATTATAACAGGTATCTGTTTTAAATTTTCAGAAGTTTTAATATATTCCAGCACCTCGTGTCCGTTTTTTTTAGGCAGGTTCACATCCAGTAAAATAAGATCTGGCGTGTCTTCATTTTTATACTTTTCTTTTTTTTCTAAAAAATCAATGGCTTCTTTACCGTCTTTTGTCACACTTATTTTATCTACAATCTTCCCTTCTTCAAGTGCTTCAGTAATTAAAAAAATATCTCCTTCATTATCTTCTACCAGGAGAATGTGTATTAAGTTCATGTTTTAGTTAATTATAAATAAATTTAAAATAAAATTGTTTTCATAATAATATGTACTTAATTAATGAATTATAATATTTTTAATGTAATACTTCAGTATTAAAGTAACAGTGCACGGAAAACTTTCCTAAACTTTTCTATTTGTTAAACTCATAAAAGTTATTTATTCTGTTTTAATTAATACTAATGATATAGTATAATAATATTTTGCAATTCCGATGCCAGAGAAATTTCTTATTTTTTGGGATAAATTAAATAAGCAATGAGTAATTATTATAACAATACCACAATGAATCATATTATTTTCCTTTTAAAATTAAATTTGTATGGGAAATTCTAATTGAGCAAATTGGGACATTTTTTGATAAAATACTTAAAAAAATTATGTTTTTTTATCTTTTAAAATCGTGAAATAAAAAATACTTCCTTTTCCAAAGTTAGATTCTACCCATATTTCACCACCTAAATAATCTATAACCTTTTGACAGATGGCAAGTCCTAAACCTGTGCCTGAATATTCATTTTTGTTATGAAGGCGCTGAAAAATTACAAATATTTTTTTAAAATATTCCGGGTCGATACCAATACCATTATCTTCGACAGCAAACAACCAGTGGCTGCCAACATCTTTTGATGAGATTGAAATTTTGAGTTTATTAACCGTTCCACTATATTTTAAAGCATTGCTTATAAGATTTTGAAAAACCTGTTCTATCAGCGTACGGTGCGTAAATAAAACAGGCAAATTCGTGCAGCTAATTGCAACACCTTTTTCTTTAATCTGCCTTTGAAACATGATATTAATTTCAATAAAAAGATTGTTTATATCAACTTTTTCTCTTTCAGCTTCTATTTTGCCGGCTCTGGAATATTCAAGTAAATCTAAAATAATACGGTGCATTCTTTGAGCGCCATCAACAGCAAAATAAATGTATTGCTTTCCTTTTTCATCAAGCTTGTCGTTATATTTATTTTCTATTTGTTTTAAAAAACCTGATATCATCCTCAATGGTTCTTGCAAATCATGGGAGGCTATATAAGAAAATTGTTCAAGTTCCTCATTTTTTTGTGATAGTTGTTTTAAAGCAATTGTTAAAGCACTTTTTTCAATCATCAATTCATTCTGCAAATCCAATTCTTTTGTTATTGTAGTTTGCAAACTTTTAAATAATCCCGGAATTAAAATAGTAAACAAAAAGCTCACAAAAATTAAATTAGTTGAAATGGCTACCCATTCTCCCAAAGTAAAGGTTATGCTATTATTGGAGGGTAATAAATTAAAATAAATTAAGCATCCATAAATAAAACAGAATAAAAAGTTTATCCAAGCAGGCCAATTTCCGCTCAGCGGAAAAATAAGTATGGTGAATAAACATGCTGTCAGAAGATAAACCATTCCAGAACCAACTACACCTAAATAAAAAAGTAGCATAAAACTTAAAATGTATACCGTAGAAATAAAAATTATTTTTCGGATATTTAAATCGAGCCGTGGTATAAATGCCACAAAAAAAATCGCAGCAACTGCAACAAGATCTACAACAGCTATAATATAAAATTTAGTTGATATTATCAAAATTACGCTGGGCACCAAAGCAATGAAGCACAAGGGTAATAAATAAATAAGGGTATTTGCAAAAAGATTATTTCGCCAAAACATTACCACTTGTTCTGTTTCAATTAAGTTAGTACAATTACGCTGTATTGCGGTCTTGTATTTAATCCATGTGATCATAATTTTTATTTAATTAAGTATTGTAAAACTAATTTTACCTGCAGTATGTATAATAATCGTTACCTATAGTTTGAAAGTGTATTACAATACAGTTTTTCACAGGTATTGAAAAGCCAATATCGGTACAGGATTTTTCGATAAGGTTAAATACTATTTTTTAAGAAAGTACATAGCAAAGTGCTACCATAAATCAAAACTGAATTTTTTGATCGCTTTACAAACTTATTAGCTTTTAAGAATGCTATACTTTCTAAAAAATTCTCTCTTTTTTTTAATTGATTAAGTTCGATCAAAAAAATACAGGGAGTTTTTAAATTTGTTATGGCGTAGCCTTCAAAAGTTAAAATCTCTATTAAGACTTTAATAAATTTTTGCGGATTAATGTTTACAATATTTGGCTCAATAAGATAGCGAACTGCCTTATTTAGTTTATCGTTTTTTTTATACTCATTAGTAGTAATGCCCGGCATAATGCGGAACGATTGGTTGGAGACTGTCATAGAATATTCGTAATGAAGATTAAAAAATGTTTTTAAACATTTGTTCGAGCTATAAAAAGTATTGAACAGATAAGTAGCCCTTTCTTACCGTGTTCAGTTTTAAAATTTAAAATAAAAGTTTAAAAAACATTAAACCTTACATCCATTTGTATTTGTTAGTTGAAGCATTTGTTTAAATAAATAATGATTAAATATAGTTAGTTGTTTTTGAAATCATGGGTATTGTAAAATGAAAAATAGTTCCCTCATTTTCTACAGATTCCAGCCATATTTTTCCGTTTAAGTTTTCAATAATTTTTTTTGTAACTGCAAGCCCAAGCCCCGTGCCTGAATAAATTTCTTTTGTGTGCAAACGTTGAAAGATTACAAATATCTTATCAAAATATTCTTTATTAATTCCTATACCATTATCCTGTACAGAAAACTGCCAGTGCGTTACCATATCTATAGCAAAAATCTTTATTAAGCAAGGACTGTCTTTCTTACAATATTTAAGTGAATTGCCAATAATGTTTTGAAAAACCTGCCTCACGGGAGATTTGTATGATGATATTACCGGAAGTTGATTTGTAATAATTGTAGCCTGCTGCTCTTCAATTTTGCTGTTGTACAGTATTTTTATTTCATCAACAATTGTATTTAAATCTATATTTTCTTTCAGATCATCAATTCTGCCAATGGTAGAGTATTCCAACAGATCAAGTATTATCTGGCGCATTCTTCTTGCACCATCTACGGCAAAATATATATACTTTTTTCCTTTTTCATCTAGCACATCTTTATATTTCAATTCTATTTGTGAAAGAAAACTGGTTATCATTCTTAACGGCTCCTGCAAATCATGCGATGCCACGTATGCAAACTGCTCGAGTTCTTTATTTATTGCTGCCAGCTTGTGGGTTTGCGTTTGTAAACTATGATTTAAATCCAACAACTGAGTTTCAGATAATTTTCGTTCCGTTATGTCTCTGATAAATGCACAGAAAAATTCATCGCCATCCTGTTCTATCAGTAATACGGTTAATTCAATGGGAAATTCTTCTCCTGATTTTTTAATTGCAGAAAGCTGAAGAAGTTTATTTAAAGAAGGGCCCTTACCGGTCTTAAAATAATTTTCCATGCCTCTCTCATGCCTGTCTTTATATTGGTCAGGAATAATTATTCCCGAAAGAAGCCTGCCCATTACCTCACTTTCCTTCCATCCAAATATTAATTCAGCCTGCGGATTCCAAAAAGTAACATTTCCATTCTTATCGATACATATAATGGCATCTAATGCTGCATTCATTATTAATTCCCTTCTTTCTTCACTGCTTCTTATGTTTTCTTCTGCTCTTTTTCGTTCATTAATATCTTGAAGGCTGCCGTAAATTTTGAAACATTTACCGCCGGTAAATTCTGCTTTCCCTATAGAGCGTACCCACCTTTCATTTCCTGTTTCTGTAATTATTATCAACTCTTCATCCCATCCAATTCCAGTTTCAATTGCCAAATCCACCCGAAGACGCATTTGCTTCCTGCTTTTACCTTCTTTATAAGAGTTTATTGCCTTTTCCAATGTGGGTTCAAAATCAGATGGAGTTTCATGAATTTGCATTGTCATCTCTGACCAATAAAGTGTACCTTTTTCTAAATCCAGTTCCCAACTTCCAATCCTTGCAAGGTTGTTCGTCTTGTTTAAAACCACTTCAAGGTCTTTCTTTTCAGTAATGTCTTTCCCTACCGTAAACAGCACTTCTTCTTCTTTGGATAGTATACTTGTCCAGGCAAACCATTTTACTTTACCGGATTTAGTAATGTATCGGTTCTCAAAATATAAAGCAGCTTTATCCGCAATAAGATCTTTAAATTCTTTTGTAGTTTTATTTTTATCTTCTGGATGAACGAATGTTAGAAATGGAACTGCCATCAGTTCATTTAAGGAATATTCCAATAAGTCACATGCAGTGGGGTTTATTTTTTTAAAATATCCATCACTACCTACAATAGCAATTATGTCGGGTGCAAAATTAAATATCTGGTTAAGTTCCTGTTCAAGTTGTTTTCTTTTAATTTCTGCGCCTAAATAAATTTTAAGGCTGCTAAATAAATTTTGAAACCTCAGAAGGGAAGTTTCGGATCTATTTAAACCAAAAACAAGAACGCCAATAATTTCAGTATTATTTAAAAAAGGAAGTGCATATATTTTTGTTATTCCTGCAGTTAGCAAAACGTCTTGCTCAATAATCTTGTTTAACCCTTTTTTGTCCTCCCAGATTTGTAAAGCTACTGTTTGCCATGCAGTACCGACCAGACCTTCACCTTTTTTATGTGTGTTTAAAATAGATGTTTCAGTTAATATAATGCGCATGGTAGGATTGGGCACATAATTAGTTGCTCTTTTTATTTCTTTTTTATCCGCACTTAATAACCATGATTCAGCAAAACAAAAATCACCAAATGTTACGACTTCTTTTAAAACCATTTCAAGTGTTGTTTTAATGCTTATCGGTTCATTAAATATTATTCTTATTTTACGGAGTAATTCTTTTAATAAGTCTTCATTTTTACGCTCGGTTACATCTTTTTCCACATATATAAAATGTGTATGTCCGCCTTTATTATCAGAAACAGGGCTTGCTGTAGAATTGTTCCAGAATTCGTCCCCATTTTTTTTATAATTTACAATTGTAACCTCACAAGATTCCCGTTTTTTTAAACACTTTTTTAAACGTTCCAATTCAATTAAATCTGTTTTAGGTCCCTGAAAAATACGGGGTGTTTTACCTATAATTTCTGTTTCAGTATAACCTGTCATTTTAGTGAATGCTTCATTAGCAAAAACAATTATTCGTTCATTTTCATTCAATGGATTGACCTCGGTAATTAATACCGCATCGTTGGTACTGGTAACAACCGAACTCATTAATTTTAAACGTTGCTCTTCTATTTTTTGCTGCGTAATATCATGCATAGCACCAAAAACCCTAATGGCATTTCCGGTTTCGTCTCTTACAATTAAAGCTTTGTTCAAAACATATGCATAAGTTTTATCCTCTTTTAAATACCGGTGTTCAAGCGCCCAATTTATATGTGTGCCTTCTAATGATGCAGCAGCCCCGGCTACAAGGTTTTCTCTTTCTTCTGGGTGTAATCTGGCAATTACTTTTTCCGTGTCAGATAAATCGGGATCTTCAAAATTTCCAAATAATTGCCTGTAGGTTTCTCCCCAGTAAACATTATTTGCAGCAATATCCCAATCCCAAATAGCATCAAAGGTTGCTTTAGTTACGTTTAAATAACGTTGGTTGCTTTCCTGTAAAGCAGCCTCTCTACTTTGGCTTTCAAGAATAGTTTGAAGAATGTTGCCTGCTCTTTTTATGATATTTTCTTCCTGCGCTGTAGGAGTTTTTATTGTTGTGTAGTAAATGGCAAATGTGGCTACCACATTGTTTTTTGAATCAAATATTGGATAAGACCAACATGCTTTTAAACCTGCTTTTGCTGAAAGCTCTGTGTATTTTACCCACCTAATATCTGTAGCAATATCTGTTACAATAATTTTTTCTTTTAAGAATGCTGCCGTACCACATGATCCTATATTGTTACCTATCTCTACCCCATTAATTGCGGCCAGGTAATCTTTAGGTAAATCAGGCGAAGCTAAATTGTAAAGGCGATTATTTTTTATTGTTTGCATGGAACATATCATGCCCGGATGCAATTTTTGAATGCCAATAATATATTTTTCAATTACTACTTCAATACTTTGTTCACCCTGTGCATTTTTTTCCAGTACGTCCCTTTCCAATATTTCAAGATTGAGGTAATATTTTTTTTCTGAAATATCTCTTAATGCGCCAATTACACGTTGGGCCTCGCCTTCAGCATTTCTTAAAATGTAGGCTCTATCCTCAACATGAGAATGTTCACCATTTGGTTTGATTAAACGGTACTCTTGGCTCCAATAATCTTTATCGCTTTTTATGGCAGCTTGTATGCTTTCTTTTGTATTTTGCCGATCTTCAGCATGTATAAAGTTTTCCCATAAAGTTTCAGGCATATTTAATTCATGTAGGTTAAATCCAAAGGTTCTTTTAAACCCTTCTGCACGGTAAACGGAATTGTTTACAATGTCCCATTCCCAAATAGCATCGTATGTAGCTTTGCTTACATGCTCGTAACGATCGTTTGAGTGCTTAATTATTTCAGCTGCTTTTTTACTGTCAGTTATATCCCTTGCATTACAGGCTACCCCTGTAACTTCATTACCTTTAAATATTGGATTAAAATTTATTTCAAACCAAGCCTCATTTCTGTTACCCAATGCAGTATTATAAACTTCTTTTTTAAAAGCCTCTCCGGCATAAGTTCTTTTAAAACAGTTTTTCCAAAAATCTAAAATTCCAGTGGGAAAGAATTCTTCCAACATAATATTATCACCTGCCTTTACTGAAAGGCCATAAAGGTCTTCCAGATTATTTATAAACGCTTTGTTTACTGCTATTAACTTATAATCATTGCTTACACTCCATATTAAATCTTTGGTATTATTTATCAGTGCTTCTTTGTCTCTTTTTTCAAACTCATTTTGTTGTTCTATTTTAAGTTTTTCCGTTATATCTATTAACATTACTAAAGAAACTCTTCTGTCATCGTAGTTAATTAAATGCCCGGTAATATCCATGTACATTATCTCCCCATTCTTCTTTTTATGGCGCCATATTTTTTTATGTATTTCGCCATAAGTCTCTTCACTCTCCACTGCTTTATTAATTTTAGCAACATCTTCTTTTGGCCTGATATCTTTTATGGTAAGTTGCAAAAATTCTTCTTTTGTGTAGCCATATTTTAAAAGTGCTTCTTCATTACAGTCTATAATCTGAAGCGTTTCAAAATCAAAAATATACATAGGTGCCGGGCTGTTTTCAAAAAGATTTTTATAGTTTTCTTTGGTACTCAATAAAGCTTTTTCTATATTTTTTCTTTCAGTAACATCACGTGAATTTGAAACAATACCATGTACAGCTTCATCATCCAGTAAATTGGTGAGGGATGTTTCTATCCATCGCCAGTTTTCATTCTTATGTTTAAAACGAAAAGGGGGAAGGATTATTTTTTTATTAGAATTTAATAAATCAAAGTCGTACTCAACTGCTTCCACGTCATCTACATGAATAAAATTAAACACACTTTTATCAGTAAAATCCTCGTTTGTGTAGCCGAGTACAGACAGCGTTGTAGGGCTTGCATAAATAAATTTTCCCTTTTCATCCAAAATTGTAATCATATCAGATCCATCCTGCACCAAACTTCGGTATCTCTTGTGGCTAAGATTTAATTTTTTTTCTGCTTCTACTTTTGCTGACACATCTCTTCCCACGCCATATCGCATTTGTGCCTGTTCATTCCATTTTGATGTCCATTCCAAATATACCAACGAGCCATCTTTACGGACATAACGGTTATAAAAATTAGTATTAATTTTCCCCGCCATTACCTCCCCCGCTATTTCTTTTGTTCTTACTGCATCTTCATAATAGATAAAATCAAATAAGTTTTTACCAATTAATTCTTCCGGTTTGTACCCTAAAATTATTTCACAGGCGGCGCTAATTCTTTCAATACTGTTGTTTTTAGCAATGGTACAAATTATATCAAGCGAGCTTGCCATTACATTGTCTAATTCTGCCTTGGTGGCTTTTACAGCAAGTTGGTTTTCTGTCAGTTCTGTAATATCTTTTGAATAACATGCAACACCCGTAATTTTTTTATTGCTAGAAAAAATTGGATTAAAAGATACCAACTCATAAGTAAGACGTTGCGTTATTGGATGGCAAAATTGTTCTTCAAGAGTAAATTTTTCTCCTCCTAAAGCTCTTTGATAATAGACTTTCCATGTGGCGTTTAGCGCTTCTCCATACTCATCAATTAAAACAACATCACCAATTTTATGAGGTATTGTTGTTATAGTTGCCGTCATAGCAAAATACGCATTGTTTGCTGCAATTAATTTTAACTCGCAGTCAAAGCTCCATATAAGTTCGTCGGTAGTGTTTATCAGTGCTTCATTATCTTGCTTTAGCAACTGAGATTGGCGTTCTGCATTTTTGCGGTCAATAATTAAACGGAAGTAAGCAAGTATCCGTTCTGTACCGGCAATGGTGGCCCTTTGTAAACTTACTTCTACAAAATTTAGCGTACCATTACTATGCCTTATTAACCCTTCAAATAATTGAGGGGTGCCATTACTTGCTTTTATTAATTTATCGGTTAAGTTTTCTTGGGTAAAATCTGAAGAGCTTTCAGCAAAAACTGATAAATCTAATTTCAACATTTCTTCCCTATCAAGGCCAAATATTTCACATGCTTTTTGATTAGCATCTACCACTCTCCCGCTTTCCTGTTCATGTATAAAAATACCGTCAATACCTTTTTCAAAAAGTTCTCGGTAATTTACTTCTGCCTGCTCTATTTTTTTCTGCCTTTTTTCAATTTCAATAGTTGATTTTATTTCTTCGGTGATCTCTCTTATGGTAATAAAAAAGCCGATTATTTCTTGGCCTTCATTTCTTGAAGGAGCGAACTTTACTTTAAAATAATGAGATGATCCTTCCTCATCCTTTGCGTCGAGCATTTTAAAAATAACTTCGCCACTTAATACACTTTTGTAAATTTCCTCAGCATCAGCAAGTCTTTCAGGGTTCACAAAATTTAAAATTGCAAGCCCTTTTTCAACAGATGAATGAAAATATTTTTTATATAAATATTTAAACTGTTTATTAAAATTTAAAATAAGCAGATCCTTATCTAAAAGCATAAAACACTCTTCGGTGTTGTTAAGCATCAACTCCATTTCCTGCTCTACAATTTTTCTGTCGGTAATATCCTGCATTATCGTACAGGTTAATTCTTGGCCGGAATGGTCTTTAAAAATTGAAGAAGTAAATTCTATAGGAAACCGCTCGTTGTTTTTCTTAATACCTGTAAGTTCACCGTTTGTACTGCCGGTTTCACTTCTTTGTGCTAATAAAATTGGAAAGTTTAAATCTGTATGGTCGAGAATACCTTGTCTACCAATTTTTAAAAAATCAGTTTTGCTGTAACCAAAAATTTTTTCAGCCGCATTGTTTACTTCAATTATTTCTCCTGTTGGTTTACTTAAAAAAATAGCCGAGCTGGAATTATCAATAAGTGATTTATAAATATCAATACTTAAATTACTCCCTTTTTTGGATGCTCTAGTTGATTTTTTTTTACTTTCCATTTTGACAAAATACTTTCAGAAATAAGGTATCCTTTTAAAAAGGATTGCAAGTTATTGCTTGTTTAAAAATCAAGATTTGTTGTAAATTAATTATAACAATTTATAAAACCATATACATTTTTGCTATTGTAGAAGTACTTCTATAAAACATTTAAAAAACAAAAACCCATCTGTGTAAGAAGATGGCGTTTAGTTTAATTTATTGTTAGTTGTTTAGATATTTATTGTAAATATTGAGTCTTTCAAATGCCGATTAGGTTCAAAACAATTAAAACGTTTTTACTATTTTTTATTTAGGTTTCTATCATAAAAGGAAGGATTGCAAAAGGTTTAAATTGTGATAAACCAATCCGATTTTTTTTGTTTGATTTTTATGTTTTGATAGCCCTGTTCTGAGCTATTGATAACTCGGGCTTTATTAGATTGGTTTAAAAAATTGTGGCTGTAATTCCTTTTTGCCAAAAGTTTTTTTGTAGACTATAAATTTTTTATAAAATCCTTCTATTGAATACGGGATAGAAATTATTCTCGGTATAATGGTTTTGATGCTGGCAAATAATACAGTCAAAGTAGCATAAGTAGTTTAAGGGCCGGAAAAATATGTTCAATTATCGGAATTGTTAAGGTATCTTTTTAGCTGTAATTGTGCTTTACCTTATTTATTTTATACCAACGATTATGGATCAGGTAAAAAAGGTGGAAAATATTAATTGCGTTAACAACGTATAGAAAAGTAAAAAAGAAAAGATTTATTCTTTGGTAGCCAGGTAATTGTAATCCTCCAGTAGTTTTTCAAGAAAGTCGGTTGACGAAAGTCTGGATTCAATTTTAAGTACGTCTTTTATTTTATATTCAATTCGCATACAAATATCATGATTATGATTTTTGCGGGCTTGGGTTAATACTGTTTTTATGGTGTTGATATCATTGTCTGAAAGCCGCATCACTTCCGGAAAAACAGGTTTGTAATTGCTGCTGTTTATAGGAATAAAAATAGTGTCGTTTACTGACATAAAACTTTTTGCATCTACCACAACTGTACCCGCGGCAAGATCTCCAAGCCGTTGACTTTTCTTTGTAACCAAAATTGCAATAGCAACTGCAACACCAAAAAAGCCGGTATACATGGCATACATAAATAATGCAATCGATGATGCATATATATACCCAAACAAAAATGGCCATTCAAAAAACTTGGTAATCCATCTCAAAATAAACTGGCCAAAAGTAGGTTCTCCACCTTCCAGACTGATGACTCTTATTTTCATTATTTTTTTTCCAATCGTCTGCCCGTTTAGCAAAAGTTCTGTAAGCAAAGAATAGAAAAGCATCGGTAATGAAATTATTAAAATATCGATTCCTGTGCTTTTTTCTGTATCAAGGTTAAACTCTTCGTAAAACAAATGTTTCATACTCAAAAGGTAGATAGCAAGCAGGGCAAAATCTATTAAATAGGCTACTAATCTTTTGTGAAATGGAGCTATTTCAAAATCGAGACCCACATTAAAAGCAGTATTTATTTGAACGGTTGGCATTGTATCACAATTTACAGCCAACACTACATATTCTTAATAAAAGGATATTTTTTTATGAATAAAAAAAGCAGGAAATTGTATTTATATAAAATGACACAAAATAAGCAGGATTTTTTATGAGGGAGGCAATGTTTATAAAGAAGAATGCAGATAAGTGGAAGGCTTACCAGCAGGATGATCCCACTGATCCTGATGAAGCATCTGAGCGGTTTATAACACTTATGGATGATCTGGCTTATGCCAAAACTTTTTACCCTAAAAGTAAAGCTACAAAATGGATCAACGGACTAGCAGCTGCTGTGTACCAAAACATTTATCGAAATAAGAAAGAAAAATATTCCCGCATTTTTACTTTTTGGAAATATGAACTTCCGCTAATTATACAAAAGCATCACCGAACATTTTTATTTACAACACTAATTTTTATTTTGTTTGTTGCATTAGGTGTATTTGCATCCCGGCAGGATCCTGAATTTATCCGGGGTATTTTGGGTGATAATTATGTAAGAATGACGGAAGATAACATTGCCAAAGGAGATCCTTTTGGGGTTTATAAAGACGACAATCCGTTTAACATGTTTGTAAGAATTGCTTTTAATAATATTAAAGTTGCGTTCATTACTTTCTTTGGGGGGTTTACAGGCGGTTTACTTACATTTTATTTGTTATGGAGCAATGGAATTATGCTCGGCAGTTTTCAGTATTTCTTTTTTGCAAATGGGCTGGGTATACAATCAATACTGGTAATATGGATACATGGTACTATTGAAATATCTTCAATTATTATTGCCGGTGCTGCGGGTTTTATTTTAGCGAATGGCATTCTTTTTCCTGGGACTTATACCCGAATGGAGTCTTTTAAAAGAAATGCAAAAGATGCAGCAAAAATTTTAATCTGTTTAATTCCTTTTTTTATTGGGGCTGCATTTTTAGAAAGTTACATTACGCATTTAATGAGTGAAACATATAATAAAGCACCTGACGGAATGCCTTCGTGGATGAGTGTTTTAATTTTAAGTTTATCATTTTTACTCATTGCATGGTATTTTATTGCATGGCCTATGTTGTTACATAGAAAAGGATTTTTTATTAAAAAAGACGGTATCGTTTCTCGGCTGCAACACAACGATGCATAAAACTTTTCTTTTAATTTTCTTCTTAACAATTATATTTTGTGCAAATGCCCAAAATAACGGTGCTTCTACAACAACAATAGACAGTTCATTGGTTATAAATAATAATGACAAAGCCGAGACTATAACCGGTTTTGCTAAAGATGTACTTGGCGATACAACTATAAACTTTAACGACTTTGCTTTGCAACGGGATACAGTTTCTGCACTAAAATTAAAAAAAGAATATAGTTGGATAACAAATATTGACAGCTTTTTATTGGCAAAAAAAAAGGAAGATAGCAGTCAATCAAAATTTGTGATAACTCAAAATAAAAGTAATTCTTTTTTAAGCAGTTTATTTAACTCCCGAATTTTAAAGGCAACAATTTGGTTTATTGCAGCTGCACTTGTATTGTTTATTATTTATAAGCTTTTTTTAAGTGAAGCCGTTTTTGGAAAACGATCCGCTAAAGCCGGAATAAATTTTCAGATTGATGAAGAAGATACAAGCCTGGTTAATGATTATGAGAAGCTTTTAAGGAAAGCATATGATGATGGAAACTGGCGTTTCGCAATGCGTTTTTTATTTTTAAAAACTTTGCAAAAACTTAATGAAAAGGAAATAATAAAATATGCCGTTGATAAAACCAACAGTGTTTATGTAAATGAATTGCCGGTTGCAAGGAGAAATGATTTTGCTTCTCTTGCACTTTATTATGAGTATGTATGGTACGGTAATGTAGAAATTGAAAAAACTGTTTTTGATGCTATAGAAAACAAATTCAACAATTTTTTAAATAAAATATAGGTTGAAAAAAAGCATTTTAAATATTATCTGTTTACCCATTTTGGTCTGTTTAAACGCATGCCAGCCACAAAATAAAAATAAGCCCGATCTCAGAGAAAGTTTTTCTTACAGAGATCCGAGGCCGTTTGGCACGTCTGTGGCGTATAATATTTTAAAGAAAAAATTTGCAAAAGAAAATTTAGAAATAAATAAAAAGTCATTTGCGGATAATTACGGCTGGGATTATGATACCACATCTTTGTACATCAACATCAGCAGAAATTATTATGTTACTGACAGAGATGCTGAATCGTTAATGGCATTTATTTACAAAGGAAATACCGCATTTATTTCTGCAGCATACTACGATACAATATTGCTGAATAAATTATTCTGTAAACAAAACAAGTCTTCATTTTATCCTGAAAATAATATAGCCTCGTTAAAAAATACATCAGTTCGTTTTACAGATAATCTTTCATTATATAATGAGAAATACAGTTATTATTATCTTCCATTTAAAAATTATTTCTCAGAAATTAATGGTTCTTATGCAAGAATTATTGGTTACAATGAAGAGGGCAAGGCAAATTTCTTTGTATTTATGTGGGGTAAAGGAAGAATATATTTTCACAGCGAGCCACGGGCTTTAAGTAATTATTTTTTACTCACTAAAAATAATTATTTATACCTGCAGGAAATTTTGCAGATGATGCCGGAAAAGCCTGAAAATATTTATTGGGATAATTATTACAGCAATAAAAACTTTTCACCCAACAGCAATAGTAGCAATTCCACCCTCAGTACTTTAATGAAGTACCCACCATTGGCCAAAGCATTTTTTATAGCTTTAGGTTTGCTGTTGTTGTATATGTTTTTTAACAGCAAACGCATGCAACGTGTTGTGCCTGTAGTTAAAAGAACGGATAACACAAGTATTGCATTTGCTGAAGCTATTGCCGGTTTATACTTCAACAAAAAAGACAACAAAATAATTTCCGAAAAAATAATTACTTATTTAAACGAGTACATACGTACAAAATTATTCATCAGTATCAATATAAATGATGATGGCTATGCAGATATATTAAGTAGAAAAAGTGCCGTTGAACCTGATGTAATAAATGAGTTGGTGAGTGTTATAAAAGCAATACAAAAAAGTGAAAAGGTAACTGATACGCAATTACTTAAACTAAATGGGTTAACCGAAAAGTTTTTTAAAATTAATAATAATGGAAGATAATTTTTTTCAGGAAAGTAGCCCTGTTACTGAGTTAAACAGAAAGTTACAGGATATAAGAACAGAAATTGCCAAAGTAATAGTAGGGCAGGAGCAAGTGGTAGATCTGTTACTTACAGGTCTTTTGTGCGATGGGCATTTGCTGCTCGAAGGTGTGCCTGGCGTAGCAAAAACGCTTGCTTCAAAATTACTTGCCAGGATCATTGATGTAAATTTCTCCCGCCTGCAGTTTACGCCTGATCTTATGCCGGGAGATGTAGTTGGCACATCGGTGTTTAACCCAAAAGAAGGTGTGTTTTATTTTAAGCCGGGTCCAATTTTCAGCAATATTGTTTTAATTGATGAAATAAACAGATCTCCCGCAAAAACACAATCTGCACTTTTTGAAGTAATGGAAGAAAGACAGGTAACTGTTGATGGAATGACTCATGCCATGCAATATCCATTTATTGTCTTAGCTACACAAAATCCCATAGAACAGGAAGGCACTTACAGATTGCCCGAAGCTCAACTGGACAGATTTCTGTTTAAAATAAATATTGGTTATCCAACCCTTGCAGAAGAAATTTTAATACTTACACAACAACAGGGCAAAACACAAAACCAGATGTTGCAATTTGCAAATAAAGTTTTATCAGCAAGCGAAGTTGCTAAGTACAGAGAAGTTGTACAAAACATAAATATTGATGCTAAACTGATTGAGTACATAGCTACAATTGTACACGAAACAAGAAGCAATTCTTCTCTTTATTTAGGAGCTTCTACAAGAGCTTCTCTTGCTATTTTAAAATCTGCAAAAGCAACAGCAGCGATTAGTGGAAGAGATTTTGTTATTCCGGAAGATATACAAAAAATGGCACCGCATGTTTTGCGCCACCGCATAATGCTCACTCCCGAAAAAGAAATGGAAGGTATTTCTCCTGATGGCCTGATTGAAAATATTTTAAAATCAATAGAAATTCCAAGGTAAAATGCGTGTAGGAAAAAAATATATTGGTGATTTATTTGTAACTCAAAGATTTTATGTGCTTATGGGAAGCTGTGTAGTTGTATATATTTTTTCATTTTTTTTTACTGCATTATATGGGATTGTAAATATGCTTTTTTTATTTTCCTGTTTATTATTTCTGGTAGATTATGTCTTTTTATTTATTGTGTTTAAACCCCCTCTTGCACAAAGAATGGTGGCAGACAGATTAAGTAATGGTGAAATAAATAAAGTAAGTATTCTTATTACAAACCAAATGCCTTTCATGCTTCAAATACAGATTATAGATGAGGTACCGCTCCAGTTGCAGGAAAGAAACATGAAAATCTTTAAAAATCTAAAAGCAAAAAAAACGATTGAAATAAAATATACCATTACCCCATTTGAACGTGGAAATTATGAGTTTGGAAACATCATTATTTATTTTCAGTCACGATTGGGATTTTTGCAAAAAAGAGAAATTACAAAAGCATCTGAGACCGTAAAAGTTTATCCTTCCTTTATTAATCTTGGTAAATACCAACTGATTGCGCAGACTGTTACAAGTGAATATGGCAGCAAACGCTTGCGTAAAATAGGGCAGAGTGTGGAGTTTGAGCAAATAAAAGATTATATAGGTGGAGATGATATAAGAACCATTAACTGGAAAGCCACTGCCCGCAAAGGCACGCTGATGGTTAATAATTATACCGATGAAAAATCGCAGCAGGTTTACTGTATCATTGATAAAGGAAGGCTGATGAAAATGCCTTTTTATGGGCTAAGTCTTTTAGATTATGCAATTAATGCCACGCTTGCACTTACCAATATATGTCTGCAAAAGCAGGATAAAATTGGGCTCATTAGTTTTTCAAATAAAATGGGCAGCGTAATTGCTGCAGACAGAAAACCTATACAAAGAGAAAAAATAATGCAGGTTTTATATAAGGAAAACACAGCCTTTTTAGAAAGCGATTATGAAATGCTATACATGCAGATTCGTAATAAAATAAAACAACGAAGTCTGCTCGTACTCTTTACAAATTTTGAATCCTTAAACGGCCTGAAAAGACAAATCAGTTACCTGCGCTCTATTGCAAAACATCATTTACTTTTAGTAATATTTTTCGAAAATACAGAGTTGACAAAATTATCTGTTGCCCATGCAAATAATGTAGAAGATATTTATGTAAAAACTATAGCGGATAAACTTACGTTTGAAAAACGGCTTGTAGTAAAAGAACTTCTCAAGTACGGTATTTTATCAGTTATAAGTTCCCCCGATAAATTGACTGTAAATACGATAAATAAATACCTGGATCTGAAAGCAAAACAGGTTTTATAATTCTGCTACATATATTTATATTAATTATTTTCGCTAAAAAATACATTGGCCAAAGGATCATATTTTGCAAAACATATTGTGCAGCAGGAAAATGGAGATGCTGCACCTCAAAGACAATATTTACCACAAGTAAAGATTAGTGAAGACGTTAAATTATCATTTGAAACCGGGCAGGTTATTTTAATAGACAAACCTTTGCATTGGACATCTTTTGATGTGGTAAGAAAAATAAGAAGCACGCTTAAAATAAAAAAAGTTGGTCATGCAGGCACGCTAGATCCCTTAGCAACAGGACTTTTAATAGTTTGCACAGGTAAGTTTACCAAAAAAATAAATGAGTACATGGCACAGGTAAAAGAATATACCGGCACATTTACTTTGGGTGCAACAACACCAACTTACGACAAGGAGAGTATCCCAGAAAATTTTAAATCTTACAGCCATATTACGGAGGAAGAAATTAAATCAGCAACACAAAATTTTATTGGAATAATACAACAATTTCCACCCATATATTCTGCAATAAAAAAAGACGGTGTTGCCTTGTATGAACTTGCAAGAAGGGGAGAAGAAGTTGAATTAAAAGCCAGAACAATTGAAATAAATGAATTTGAAATTACAGGTATTGAATTCCCAATTATAAGTTTTAGGGTGCTTTGCGGGACCGGAACATATATCCGTAGCCTAGCGCATGATATGGGAGCTGCATTGGGTTGTGGCGGTTACTTAAGCGAACTGCGTCGAACTAAAATCGGTGAAATGAATGTAAATGATGGAAAAACGATGGAAGGTTTTATGGAGCATCTGGCTAATATTACTACCAATACAATCACTTAATTTTTTTAAAAAGGATAATTTATTCCTACAGTAAAATTAAAATTTTCGTATCGCCATTGCCTGAAATCTTTTGAAAATATTTTTTGAAAAGCATCTTTAAATCCAATGGGCGGTGCTTTCCATCCATTGTTTATTTCACTGCTTTCAGGTCTTTTAAAACGGAAACTAAAATCAGTACGTACAATTAAATATGAAAAATCAATTCTAAAACCATAACCTGCAGATAAGCCTATTTGCTTGTAAAGATTTTTAAACTCAAATTTTGTGAGATCGGATACACCGCCAGGTTTAGATTCCCGGATGTTCCAAATATTCCCGATATCAATAAATGCAGCACCCTTCAACGTAATTAAATCGGGAACAATACGGGCAATATCATGGCGAAATTCAATGTTTGTTTCAAGTTGCATATCGCCGGTACGGTCATTAAAAATATTTGATGAGGTTGCACTGTAGGGAATTAATTTTTGACCACCAATACCAATTCCTCTCAAAGGCCAGCCTCTCATACTATTGCTGCCACCGCCATAAAACTGTTTAAAGAAAGGTAAGCTGTCTCCAAAAAGTGGAATACCAATGCCCGCAAAAGCTCTAAAAGCTAAAGCAGTCTTAGTTTTTGTTACTGTGTATTTATATTCAGTATCCAGTTTTATATATCTCCTTTTAAATTTTTTTAAAATAGGTAACAGTCCAAGTGGTGACAAACCTGATTCTTCTATATTAAATTTTAATCCTCTTTCTTTTGATAGACTTAATGGATGTTTAGTGTTTCTAAATGTGCTTGCATAACTAAATGCCGTACCAATAGTAAAAGCTGTATTATAGGAATATCTTAAAAAAGGATTATCTCTGAGTAATTTTGTAAAAGTTTCTGACTGGTTATAGAGATAACTAAAGTTGGCATTTAATAACCTAAAAACATAAAACCTGTTCTTTTTATCCAACCCTGTAAAACCAGCATTTAAGTTAACAGACTGCAGACTAAAAAGATTTAATCTGTTATTGTAAGCAAAGCCGGAGTTAATAAACGAATCACCACTTTTTAAACGAAAACGTTTCATTGTTTTTGGCGATAATCCGGGTTTTAAAACTGTATTGGAATAGCTTATTTCGTTGGAAAAAATTATGTTGTTAAAGTTTGTTCGACTTGCTTTATTAAGTTCAACACCCAGCCTTAAATTGTGCGTCATACTAATGGCTTGTTTTGCAATATTTTTATTTTTTAATGAAAAATTTGCTGATAAACCAAAAAGATTACCGCCAAGTGCAGCAGTAGTATTGCTGGTAGAAGAATAACTGGCTTCTAAAGAATTTTCAAATAAAAACTTTCTTGCCGGGATAAGTTCTACTATCAGGTCTACTTTATTTACTTCATCAAGGTTTTCAACAATACGAATATTTATACTTTTCCAAACGCCAAGTTTTGTAAGGTTACTTATGGTTTTGTAGTATTCACTTTGGCTGTAAACATTTCCGGGAAGCAAAGTAATATTGCGTGCAAAAAGAGAATTTCTAAATAATCTTTCGTGGTAACGGTTTATAAAGTTTGGATTGTTTTGTTCTGTAATATTTGCAGTGTCTCTTAAAACATCATCAGCCCTGTAATCACTTAAAACATAAATTTTATTAATAAAATATTTATTAAGTCTTGATGAATCTTCCGGAGGATTTAAATCTAAAGCAAGTTTTACCGTAGGCGAATCTCTTTTTAATTGTGCCTCGTTTAATAATTTTAACTGTTCAAAAGGATCATCGCTTATGGATGTAAGAGATGCAATGCTACTATCGCCACGCATTCTTAATTCTGCAGCAGTAAATTTATAATAACCATTGTTTCTAAAACTGTCAACAAGTCTTCCTATCTCGGCAAGCACAGCAATTCGTGTTACAGGAGTATTTTGTACTAAAAAAGTCTGCTTTTGAGAGGAGAGTGCTATCTGCTGAAAATCTTCTTTTTTTAAACGATACCTCAGCGTATCGATCAATGTTGGTTTGCCGGATATTACTTTATACTTAACCTTTACTTTTTGGTTAACGGTGTCTTGTGTAAAACTTGCCTTAGCATTATAATATCCCAAATGATACATGGAAGTTTGCATATTAAATGCAGAAACAGCCGAATATCCTGTATCGTATGCAACAGGTCTTTTTATAAAGTGCAAAATAAAGAATGCATCTTTTACTTTTACTTTGCTGCTGTCATCCAGCTGGTTGTTGAGGCGTTGAATTACAGACTGTTTTTCAATTTTATTAAAAGAACCACCTATAAGTTCAATAGAATTTGCAACCAGATAAGGTTTATTTTTCGGTGGTTTTCTTATAATAGTACAGGAAGAAACCAACAGTAAAATAAAAATTATATTTTTAAAACGAAAAGCGTTCATTAGTTTGTTAAGTGCAGCTAAAACTGCAAAAAATTTCAGTATGATAAATAAATCTGCAGTCAAATATATTCAAAGTTTACAGCACAAAAAATTTAGGGATGAGCACAATACTTTTATTGCTGAAGGACCAAAAGTCGTTTTAGAACTTTTACAGCATAATATTTTTGAATGTGAGCAACTATATTGTAATGTAAGCGGCTTAAATTATCTATCTGAAAAAATAAAAAAACAATTTGCAGAGAAAATTATTGAAGTACAAGATTTTGAACTGGAAAAGATTTCAGCATTAAGTACTGCCAACAATTTGTTGGGTGTGTTTAAGAAAAAACCTGCTTTTCAAAGTATTAACATCAGCAACAGCCTCACCTTGTTTTTAGATGATATACAGGATCCTGGAAACCTTGGGACTATTATAAGAACGGCTGATTGGTTTGGATTAAAAACAATTTTTTGCAGCAATGCAACGGCAGATTGTTACAATCCAAAAGTTGTTCAAAGTACAATGGCAAGTCTTGGACGGGTAAATATTATTTATGGAAATCTTATTGAAGAATTA
>Ga0123337_10001828_pt1 | contig 25870 bp, 20 predicted proteins | sample frozenSSSSmetaG_FD_89792 | JGI IMG/M metagenome (GOLD analysis project Ga0123337, IMG submission 89792) | Glacier valley bacterial and archeal communities from Borup Fiord, Nunavut, Canada, to study Microbial Dark Matter (Phase II) -... | ecosystem: Environmental > Aquatic > Freshwater > Ice >...
CGCGCTCGATGCTCGCTTCGACCATCGAGAACAGACGGCGGACGTTGATATAGCGCCAGCTCGGATCGCTGGAGAGGGTACGCGCGCCCCAAACGCGGATGCCGCGACCGGGGAACCCGCGAATGCAGTTCACGCCGATGGGGTTCAGGCCGTCCTGTTCGCCCTTCGTGATGGTGACTGCGAGACCAAGCGCACCGCGCACGATTTCGTTGGCGGGGGCCTTGTGGACACCACGCGACTCATCGCTGCGCGCATAGACGCCAGCCATGTGACCCGAAGGCGGAACGAAGCGCGTCTTGCCGCCACCAGCGGCCATATCGACGATTTCGATCCAGGGATAGTACAGCGCGGCGCGCGTGCTGTCGTAGTTGACAGTGTTGCGCCATTCCTTGACTTCCTGCGGATTCAGGTTCGGAATCGGGTCGAGAATGGCGAAGCAGTAACGCAGCCGCTCGCAGTAGTCAACGAGTGCCTGCTGAACGCCCTGCACGCCCTTCTGATCCAGTTCCTTCGCATCGAAAGCGCTCATCAGGTCGGGGGCGATCACCATCGTCACGTCGTCGTAGGCTTCAAGACCTGCGAGTCCGGTGCGATCCGCCGGGCTGCCCTGATATTCCGTCAGGCTGACGGGCTTGGTGCTGGTGCTGCCACCAGCGAGGTTCGTTGTACCGTTCGGGATGGCGAGCGCGCCGCCCTTCGGAGCCGTGCCGATTTCGACATTGATCAGCTTCGACTTCTGCGTAACCGTCTCGACGCCGTTTTCGCCACGCTTGTAGGTCAGGTTCGGGAAGGATTCGGTCGGCTTACCATTGACAGACACGTTGAGCGTGAACGTCTGATCCTTACCTTCTTCGGGAGCGGGACCGGGAACTGCGTGTACGCTGATGTTGTTGCCGACTGCGCCCGCGCTCTTGGCGGTGATGCGCAGCGCATTGCCGTCGCCGAGCTGCGCAACCGCAGGCTTGGACGTGGTATCGCCTTCAACTGCTACGCCGAGCGTCTTGACGCTGACGATGTAGGCGCGACCGCCGCCGTTATTGAAGTAGCCGTAAACGGAGTCCGGGAGGTACGCGCCTTGTGCAAACGCGCCGAACTTGGCGATGTACTGCGACCAGTTGGTGACGAGGGTCGGCTTGCCAATCAGGTTGCGCGTGCCATCGGGACGCACGTCTTCGGCCTTTTCGGTGTAACCGATGAACGCTGCGACTGCCGTGCCGACTGCTTCAATCGGCTTTGATCCCCGGTCGACTTCTTCCATGTAGACACCGGGCGAGAGATAGGAAGGGGCCATTTCATTCTCCTTAAGTAAATCGAACGACTCCGCTCAGGGGGTGCGACACCACCCGCGCGCTCACCGCGTAAACAGCAGCCCCGGTTGGGCGGGACCGCGACGGTAACATAGAGGGGCTACTTCGCTTTCAGGTCGTACTGCTCCGAAGGAACCTTGATACTGGTTTTCTGCGCTTTCGTGCTGCCTTCCGGCATGATCGTCAGCGCGTAGTCACCTGCCGCAAGGTTGACAAAAGCGTAGCGGCCTGTGCCATCGGTCGTCACCGAAAAGGGGTGATCGACCATGTTGAGTGTGGCGTTGGGAAGCGGCTTGTCATCTCGATAGAGGACGCCGCCGACGTGGTAGACATGCTCGACGAGCGTTGGCGGTTGATTGCGTAACGTCCGTATCATATCCGAACCGTACCGCCCAACGTCGATCTGCGCGGTCAGGACCATTGGCGCTTCGATGCTCTCCTTCAGGTCGAGAGCGACGGTGATGACGAAGTTCAGTGCCGGACGCAGTTGGTTTTCCATGACGCCCCACAGGTCCGGCAGGTTGCGGATTGCCTCGGAAGGCAGCGCCACCTTGACGGGCATATCGTAGAGCTGCTCGTGCAGCCCCGGCTCGGCGTCCTTCGGGTGGATCACACGAATTGGAGCCAGCACACTCAGCACGCGCGAGAGCAGCGCGTGTTCGTCGCGGATGTTGCGCGTCCAGACGGTCAGGATATAGCTCAGGTCTACACGCAGTGGATCGAACACACGCTGCGTTTTACCCGTCTGGTAGTCCTTCGAGACTTTGAAATCACGGCTGCGCAGTTCGACATTCTCACGAATATCGTAAAGGTAGCAGTTGATCGTCGGGCGCGTGAGGCTACCCGCCCACTCACCGGTGGGTTGGTCGAAGCTGATGTCGATGGCCGCTTCGTCCATTCGACCGCGCGCAATCAGCAGGTTTTTCAGCGTCTCGTCTACATCCTGGATCATACACTTCTCAAAAAGTTCTAAACATTTACGCAACTAACCACTACAATATATCGGTTATAAAATTAGCGCAAGTCGATTTGGGTTAAAAACAGGATATTTTCCAATAAAAACTTGTTAAATCTCCAAGTGCTACCTGAGATTGACGTGAATGGATGTTCAGTACATTGGAATAATCAGCACAGGGCAGCCGAAGACTACCCTGTGCTGTACTGAACGAGTGATCTACTTGTCTTCTTCCATCTCGTCTTCCGGCGCACGCTGCACGCCGCTATCGACGCTGCTCGCAACGCTTTCAGCTTCCGACTCGTAGCTGTCGTTCGCTGGACCGAGCGTAAGCGACCCGCTTGGGCTGGAGCCGCCCTGCTGAACCACGTGCGTCAATTCGTGGCCGAGCAGGTGATCGCCCTCACTCGTACCGGGGTTATACGCACCCTTCTGGAAGAAGATGTCGTTGCCGGTGGTGAACGCCTTCGCGTTGAGGGTTCGGTTGAGCGTATCGGAGGTGCTATCCGTGTGGACCTTCACCCCACTGAAATCCGCGCCCATCGTGCTGCTCATCTTCTGCGCGGTCCCAGCATCGAGTGCCTGACCACCACTCCGCGCACTGTTGATCTGCGTGGCCGTCTGGTCGTCGATTGGGCCGCCCTCCGCACCGTAGTTGCGCTGTGCGAGCGCCCGCATGACGGCAGCGTTCCCGGAGGTACGCTGCATCGAAATCACAGCCTGCTGCCGCTCGCTCAGGTGTGAGGGTGCGGCGATGGTGGTCGATTCCTGAGCGGCCTGCTGCTGCTCTTCGACCTGTACGGATTTGGACTCACTCTCCATCTGGCGGGTACGTTCACGTCCCATGGCTGGCTTCCTTCCTATTCGACAAGTTTGCTCAATTTCTGATACTCGCGCTTGATTGCATGTTCAATGTGCCGAAGCGCAATCTGTGATTGGCCTTCGGTCGCCGCGATGAATGCCGACATCGTGACCACGTTGCGGATGTTACCCCCTGCGAGTTGTTTGTGCCGCCGCGCAAGGTCATCGAAATCGACATCGGCGGCGAGCGGCGCGTTCTTCGGGAACGTGACCTTCCAGATACGGGCGCGGTCGCTCTTCTCGGCAGTCGGGAAGGTAATCACAATATCGAGGCGGCGAATGAAGGCTTTGTCGAGGTCTTGCAGGCGGTTGGTGGCAAGGATCGCCACCCCGTTGTACGACTCCATGCGCTGCAACAGGTAGCCCGTCTCAATATTCGCATAGCGGTCGTGCGAGTCTTTGACTTCCGAGCGCTTGCCGAAGAGTGAATCGGCCTCATCGAAGAACAGGATCGCGTTACTTTGCGTCGCCTCATCGAAGATCGCGCCGAGGTTCTTCTCCGTCTCACCGATGTATTTGCTGACAACCGAGGAGAGGTCGATGCGGTACAGGTCTAGGCCGAGTTCGTGTGCGATCACATCCGCGCTCATCGTCTTGCCCGTACCGGAGTCACCCGCGAAGAGCGCTGTAATCCCGCGCGTGTTCTTCGAGCGTCCCCGGAAGCCCCAATCACCATAGACGCGCTGCGCGTGCTGCACCTGATTGACGACTTCATGAAGCTGCGTGAAGTTGTCATCCGGCAGGATAATATCTGCCCACGTGAAGCGCGGGTCGATCTTCTGCGCAAGGTTCGACAGCTTGCGGTTGGATTGCGAGCGCGCTCCGCTGAACAGGTCGGCATCGGTGGGCTGTGAGTCCCCACGCCATGCCGCCAGGTCACGCGCGGTTTGCGCGGCATCGCGGATTTGGCTGGCCGTCAGCCGGAATTTATTCGCAACGTTAATGATCCCCTCATGTGTGCCACCGAGGTTGGTTTCCCAGGCTGCGACGCGCTCCTCGTATTCGGGCGCGGCGAGTTCGAGGCGCAAGATCAGGCGGTCACGCTCAATGGCGTGCGGCTCCCAGACCTCCGAGCCAATCAGAAAGACGGTTTGCGGATGCGCAAGCGCCGCGCGCATCAACCAGGGCGGCGCGGTATGCGAGTCATCCAGAACCTTGACCCAGCCCTCAAGCGCGAGCGGCGCATCGATCAGCCGCGCTTCCCGGAAGGCCAGCCGCGCCATCGCCTCGAAACCCACCTCACCCGCCATTATCTTGAGTTTGGGCAAATCGACGGTGACGAGCGGTTGGCCTGCGGCCCCCGCGACCGCCCGCGCCGCGCTGACGATGCTGCCGCTATCCGGTCCGTAACAATAAAAAATCGGACGCTCAGTATAGGCTGCAAACATGCGCTGGCCGAGGTCCGCGTTGAGGATATACGACTCCGGCATCTGGTCCAACTGCGGCAGCAGCTCAACCGCCGACGAAATACGCGGATCGACGCCCGTCAGCCCGATCAGGTACGTAATGATGTGCGGTTCGACCTTCAAAAAATGGCTGGAAAACGCCGGATCGCGCTGGCTCTGGTCGGTAGTCGTCAGGAGCAGGTTGCTATCGATCAGCGTCGAACCCGGTAGCAGCCGACCCCACACCTCGGCACGCGCGGCGGGCGTTTCCGCAAGCAGACTGAGCGCAAACTCGACGGATGCGCGGCGACGGGTTACGTCGTCCTGTAAATAGCTGTACAGGCGTTCGTAGCGGCGGTCGATTTCCGGCGCAATCGCGAGCAGCAGCAGATCGACATCCAACGCCGTCAGGTCGAAACGCTCCGCGAGCAGACCAAGCGGCGTCCCCTGCGCGCGTTCGCGGCGGTCGAGGTCCGCGCGGCTGGCTTCGTAGCCACTGCGCCAGCCTTCAATATCGAAGGGCTGCGTGGGCAGGTCCCACAGGCCGCTGCCCGGCGGGTTCGAGAGATGGCGGTTGACCTCGCTATCATCCACGAACAAGCCCTGATATTCGCCCTGTATGAAGCCGACCGCCTGTGCGCGTGAGACGGCCATGCGCAGCAATTCATCGAAGAGGCGCATCCGCGTGAGGAGCGGCGTCATCGCGGCTTCGGTCCGGTCGGAAGTTCGAGTGTAATCCTGTATCGCCATGAAGTTCGCCTGCTAATACCGCACTCATTGTAATGCGGAAATCAAAAGCGCGCACGGCGATTCGGCACGAGGTTATTGCGTACTGAGGCGGGTCAGTAGGGTTTGCAGCAGCATGATCGCGCCTGCGCCGATCATCAGGACAATCGCAATCGAGATGAAATAGGTCGTCAGTCGCACCAGCCGCGCGATTTGGCGTAGCAATATACGCAGCGTGACGAAGGCCGCCGCGCCCGCCGCAATCGTCGGGAAGACGGTCCACCAATCCCAATGATTATCGGGGATGATGCGGACCCAGATTACCCACGCGATGAGCGCGACTACCCCGCCGACCACCGCATCGACGGTTAGCCCACGATTTCGCATCCGCAGCAGATAGGCCACGATAAAACTGAGCAGCCCGGCCATGAAGACCGAATTGCTCAACACATCGACGATAACCTTCTGGACGCTGAGTTGTTCCGTCCCGACGAGCGCCGCCAGCCCAGTGAAAACACTCGCAACGCCGATTTGCGTGAAGCCTTCCGGCAGCTTTCCGCGTACCCCGGCATACAGGGCGCGCAGCAACGCCGCGATGGGTAGAAAATATTGGCCGCCGAGTTTGACCAGTTCCGCGAGTGTCTTCTGATCGATCAGCATGGTTCATATCCTGTGGAAGAGGGATCAGGCACAGTATAGCAAACCCCGCAATCGTGGTGGGGTGCGCAAGGCGTGCGCAGACAAAGAGGCGACCTATCGGCGGCTGGTCGGTTTTGATACAATTTGCACAATCGACTCAGCAAGGATCGCCGTATGCCCGAAAATGAAGCCGGACCGCTCTCGCTCCCGGAATTGCAAGCCTTGTTCGGCTTCTCGAACGCCGATCTGCTTGCTAACCGTGCGGGCAATTATTCATTCGGGCAGCACCGCCTCGTCACGACCGGGATTGCGTTCATCGCGTTCGCGTTCATTGTCCTGTTGACGTGGCCGATCCAACGCGAGGCCGGGCGTATATTGGGTGTAATTGGTGGGCTGTGCTTCGGCAGCCTGGACCTCGTGGCGCTGCTGGCCTTCGTAGCGGGCGTCGGTGCGCTCTGGAACACCGCTCGTGAGAGCAAACAATCGCCGCTCGCGACGTTCACAGGCTATGTTGCGCTCCAGCAGAACAAGGATGAAAGCTATGCACTGACGAGCGATGCGTTCATAATCCCGGTTAGCGTGGAGGTGGCGGAAGGCTTCCGCTCCGAGGAATACACGGTCTACTATGTGCCGAAGTTCGTGGGCGACCGCGATAACCTGTTCAGCATCGAACCCGCGCGCGTCAGCGAGCCGGAAACAATAGCGCCCGTGCCGGAAGCGGGCGAAGTGCAAGTGCATTCCGAATAGTTATGCTCCGGTGTAGCCCTCCGGTTTATCACCGATGCACGCCGATGGGATGAAGCCATTGGAATAGCTGCCTGCGAACAGTTCCGTATAGCTCGCATCATCGATCATCGTCACGGTTGTACTGATGAAGAATGATTGCCCGGCTTTGACGGCGTTGCTGCCAATCGGGTTGCCTTCAAAGTTGAAGACTGCGGTATCGCAGGTGATCATGCGCAGCAGGAAACCGGAAGGGATGCCTGGTCCGGGAATGGATGGACCTTGCAAGATCGCAATCCCGTCGCTGCACCGGAACGTCACATCGGTTACAGACAACGTGGAACCGCTCTGCGTGAACGTGTAAACAATGTTGATGAAATAGGGTTGGCTTACTGAAGTGGGAAATGCACGAATCCTGAAATTGTACGAGGATGTCAAAGTATCTATAAGAGTATTCACTTCAGTGGAAACAGTGATTCCGTTGATTTTCGCCGTGCCACCGTAAGTAGCATATGTGCTAAGGCTGCGGCTCAGTGTGATAGGTGCGGTAAAACTGCTATCTGTGCAGGTTCCATCGCCGGTGAACGTGAGAGTGACGAAATCAGCAGCGGCATGTGCGGTGTGTGTCGTGTTGATAGCAAATGCGGCAATTAGTGCAATCAAAATCAAGAGTAAACGAGATTTCATTGTGTCCCCCGGCGTGCAGCGTTCCAGACAAGCGTATTATATGCGCGTTTCACAGAATTCACCGGGACTTGACGGTTAAGCTGGGCACGAACCTTGTTTCAAAGTCGAGCGCAAGTTGTCGGTAAGGTCAGGTCCGACGCACAAACCGTTGGTATAATGGGCTTTTCCGATGGGGGAAGCATGGCAGACAAACCGGAATTCATCTTCGACACGCGCGGCGATTGGCAGCTTACAAAGGTTGGGGTGTATATCTTTGACAGTCGCGGCGAATGGGTTGGCTTCGCGGAAGGGGCTACGATTTATACGCGCGATGGGGAATGGGTCGGCGAACTCGCGAAGGACAGGCGTATCTTGCGTAAACGTGCAGGCACGCGCCCGGCGCTCAATACGAACGTCCCGCCCGCGCCGATGCTCACCAAACGTGACCTGCCCGGACGCGCGCCGCTCCCGCAGCAATTCGGGGAGATCGGCTATGATACCATTGATGTGATGGACGAAGACCCGGAAGTGTTCAAGCGCCTGAGCGACCGTCGGCAGGATATGGGCGGCCTGTGAGCGACGCCACGCTCAAAACGCCCACGGCCTCGCACGTCCGGCTTTCCGTGCTGATGAACCCGGAACACGCCAACCCCAGCGGCAATGTTCACGGCGGCGTGATAATGAAGCTGGTCGATGAGGCCGGGGCGCTGGCCGCGATGCGCCACGCACGGACGCGCGTCGTCACGGTGGCGATGGACAGCATGACCTTCATGGAACCGATTTACGTCGGCAATATCGTCACGGTCGATGCCGAACTGACGTGGACCGGGACGACCTCCATGGAAACGCGCGTCGAAGTGATTGCCGAAAACCCCGTGACGGGCATCCGCACGCCGACGAATATCGCGTACCTTGTCTATGTCGCGCTGGATGAGGCAGGCAAGCCGAAAGCGGTTCCTGCCTTGAGCATCTCAACGCCGCTGGAACGCGCGCGAAACGAGGCCGGGAGCGAGCGACAAGCCTATCGCAAGGCGCAGCGTCGCCGTGAGGCCGCGCCGCTATGAGCGATATGCCGCCGGATGATTTGCCCGTAGAAAATACAGAGAACCGCTCCGCGCTGTTGCAAATCCTGCAAGCGACGGGCGCGCACCGTGAGATCAGCGGCTATTCGGAAGATTATGGCCTTGCGGAAGTCTTGCCCTTTCCATTCTTCGCGCTGGTCGGGCAAATGGAAATGCGCCTCGCGTTGATGCTCTCGATTATCAACCCGGCAATTGGCGGCGTGCTGCTGGTCGGGACGCGCGGCGTCGGCAAGACGACGGCGGTGCGCTCGCTCTCCGGGATTTTGCCGGATGTCGAAGTCAGCGCGTGCGTGAGTGGTGAGGGCTGTATGCCTGCCGACGCGCCGGATAACCTCTGCCCGAATTGCTTTGAAAAATGGAAGCGCGGCGAATCGCTCACCAAAATCGACACGGTGAAGTTGGTTGAATTGCCGCTCAATGCGCGCCTTGAGGATGTCGTTGGCGGCATCAACGAGCGCGTGGCCGTGCAGCAGAGCCGCGTCAAACTGGAACGCGGTATCCTCAGCCGCGCGGACCAGAATTTGCTGTATGTGGATGAGGTCAACCTGCTCGATCATCAAATCGCGGATGCGATCCTCGATGCGAGCGCGGCGGGGCAATATTCCGTGCGGCGCGGCGCGATGTCCGGTACGTACCGCTCGCGCTTCGTGATGATCGGGTCGATGAACCCCGAAGAGGGTGTACTGCGCCCACAGATCATGGACCGCTTCGGCCTGCGCATCCTTGTACGCGGCCTGACCGCCCACGATGAGCGGTTGGAAGTCTACGAACGGGTGCGCGCCTACCGCAACAACCCGCGCGCCTTCATTCGCGAATGGCTGGAAGTCACACTCGCCGCGCGTGAAGAGGTCGGACTTGCGCGTGAATTGCTGCCGGAAGTCACGCTCGAAGGTGAGGCAGTGGAACTCGGTTTACGATTGGTAGAGCAGCTCGGTGTCGACTCGCACCGTGCCGAATACGCGATGTTTGAGGCCGCCCGCGCGCACGCCGCCTCGGATGGGCGCGGTGTAGCGACGGTTGCCGATTTGCGCACAGTCGCGCCGATGGCGCTACGCTTGCGGCGCAGCCAATTCATGGTCGATTTTCTGAATGCACAGCAGGCCGAAGACCAGCACATCATCGAGGCGATGAACGCTTGATTGCTCTCTTTGAAATCGGGTTCGTGCTGCTCGCCGTGATCGGGACCTACCTGCCCTGGACCTGGTGGAAGGGCGGCGCGGCGTTCAGCGTGAACCTTTATGACCTCGCGGAGTGGGTGAGCCTCGTGCCGCGCGTGCGCTTCGGTGAGCCACCATTGGTTGCGCCGGGCGTGCTGCGGCTTGTGCCTGCGCTTGTGGCGATTATGCTGGGCGTGAGCGCGGCTTCGGCACAGCGCCGCTGGCTGCGTTGGCTATTGCGTGCGTTGGCGTTGCTGCTGTGCGTCGGCTTGCTGCCGCCCATCGAGTTCTTGCGCGGACAGCTTGGCGATCCGAATTATCGTCAGCAGGCCGTCATTGCAATATTGAGCGGATTGTGTGTGCTTGCGCTGCTGTTCCGATCCTTGAAGGTCGTCGCGCTGCTTGCGGCGTTGCTTGCGCTCATGTGTGGCGTTGTTGGATTCACTCAGAGCCGGGACATCTTCGCGACTTTGAAAACGCAGATATTGATCGGTCCCGGCTTAGTTTTAACGCTTACGTCACTCGTTTTTTATAGCAGCGTGCTGATCATACGCGCGCTTCTCAAGCGAAAGCCCATTCACCCGCGCGCATGACCGGTTCAGCGCTTCCATCCTCAAGGATGCCGTCGATATTCATTTGACCGCTGCCGACCATAAAATCGAGGTGCTGCGCGCTGATATTCCCGCCCGCCGCGAGGAAGGCTGCGTCGGTCATCTGCGCGCCACCCGAAAGGCAGTTCTTGTACGCGGTCCCGATAGCGAGGTGGCTTGCGGCATTCTCGTCGTAGAGGCCGTCGTAGAAGAGCGTCCGCATCCGTGCGACGGACGATGAATTGGGGACGAGCGCGAGTTCGCCAAGATAGCGCGCGTTGTCATCGACCGCGAGCCAGCGCTCCAGCGTCTCGCGTCCAGTGCGCGCCGTGACTTCGACCACGCGCCCGGCCTCGAAGCGCAGCGTCGCACCTTCGACAATATTCCCTTCCGCGGCAAGCGGCAGCGAAAAAGAGACGACGCCATTCACCTGTTCGCGATGCGGAACGGTAAATATCTCCTCGATGGGAATGTTGCCGATGTAGGGGCGACCATCCGATAGCCGCGCAAACCCGCCCAGCCACAAATGCCCTTTCGGTAGGCCAATCGTCAGGTCCGTACCGGGCGCGGTATAGTGCAGCGCCGCATATTGCTTGCGCGTCATATAGCTGTTGCGGCGGCCTAGCTCCGCGACGTGATCCTCCCAGGCCGCCAGCGGGTCCGCCGCCGTGACGCGGCAAATCTCGAAAATCGCATCCCACAGCTTTTCGAGCGCTTCCGCTTCCGACAGGTCCGGGTAGACGCGCCGCGCCCAGCCGCGCACCGGAACGTTCGCAAGCGTCCATTTGAGCGCGTCGCTCGTGATGCGTTCGAGCAGTGGCGTCGTGAACTGCGCGCTGTAGCGCTGCGCCTGCCCGAAGCGCTCCGGTGAGACGCGGCTCAGGCCATCCGGGTTTTGCCCCGCGATAGCGATGCGCGCCGCGCCTTCGTCGTACCAACTCAGGATACCTTCCGACTCCCAGGCAGGCCAGTCTTCCAGCGTATCGGCGTGCAGCAGGCGCAGCCCTTCGATTTGCTGGTCATGCCACTGAATATGGACATAGCGCGCGCCTGCCTTGTACGCTTGCTCCGTGATAATCTGGATGAGCATGAAGGCTTCCGGCTGCGCCTCCTCCATCGTCAGATAAGGCATGATGATCAGACGCTGACCGCGCTCAAAGCGCAGACAGACCCGCAAAATCACATCGGCATATTTTTCGAGCATCACACGTGTTGGCATAATTTTCTACTCGAACGCCCATTCGCCCGCGCGCATCACGGCTTCTGCGCTGCCATCCTCGCGGATACCATCGACATCCATCTGGCCGCTGCCAATCATAAAATCGAGGTGCTGCGTGCTGATGTTGCCACCCGCTGCCATGAAGTCAGCGTCGCTCATATCCGCGCCACCCGTCAGCGTGTTTTTATAGGCGGAACCAATCGCGAGGTGATTGGCCGCGTTTTCGTCGTAGAGGCCATCGTAGTACAGCGTTTGAGTCCGCGAAACCGGGGATGAATTCGGCACGAGCGCGACCTCACCCAGATAGCGCGCGGCCTCGTCCTGATCGAGCCAGCGCTCCATCGTCTCCTTGCCCCTGGTGGCGGTCGCTTCGATCACGCGCCCGGCCTCGAAGCGCAGCGTGACGCCCTCGACGACGGAGCCTTGTTCGGCCAGCGGCATTGAAAACGAAACGACGCCATTCACCCGCTCGCGGTGCGGCATCGAGAATATCTCTTCGGTTGGGACATTCGCGGTGAAGGTGCGCCCGTCCTGCGTTTGATCCAGCCCGCCAAGCCAGACGTGGCCGCGCGGCAACCCGACCGTCAAATCCGTTCCCGGCGCGGTGTAATGCAAGGCGCTGTATTGCTTCGCTGTCATATATTCGCGGCGCAGCCGGAGCGTCTCGACATGCTGCCGCCATGCCGCCAGCGGGTCGCTCTCCGTAACGCGGCACATCTGGAAAATGGCAGCCCACAGCTTTTCGACTGCCTCTGCGCTGGATACATCCGGGTAGACGCGCTGCGCCCAGCCCGTCACGGGGACGCGCGCCACGCACCAATTCACCGAGTCGCTCATGATTTTTTGCATGATCGGTTGAGTGAACTGCGAGCTGTACTTTTGCGCTTGCTGGAAGCGTTCCGGCGCGATGTCGGCCAGCGCATCCGGGTTTTCGCCACCGATAGCCAGGCGTGCCGCGCCTTCGTTGTACCACTCCAGAATGCCCGACGATTCCCAGGCAGGCCAGTCTTCCAGTGTTTCGGCGTGACGCAGCCGCAACGCATTGATGCGTTGATCGTACCAACGCACATAGACGAACTTCGCGCCTGCCTTGTACGCCTCTTCGACGCACTTTTGAACCAGCATAATCGACTCCGGCGGCGCTTCGTCGAGCGTCAAACTCGCTGTCAGGATCAGCCGTTGGCCGCGTTGCAGGTTGACCCCGGTGTGGATCAGCACCTGCGCATATTTTTCAAGAAGCTGAATATCCGGCATGACAATAGTTCCTTAAAGATGCAAATCAGACCGATTATCGCACAGCGCGGCGGCGCGCGGCTTCATACTCTACAAGTAGTGGTTCGAGCGGCGTCCACAACATGCCACCGCGCAGCACGGCCTCGGCCAGCGGTACACGAAAGCGATAGGCGCGCAGCAGGCCGCCCGTCTGCCCGCGCGAGAGCAGGATCGTCAGCAATTCGGCTTGCGGGTCGAGGTAAACCAGACGGTCGGAGAGCGTGAGCATCGCCTTTTCCATTTCGCGCACCCGGAACGACCCGGCGGCGGCATCGTAGGCATCGCGCGGCAGCGGCAGTGGTTCATAGGGCGAGATCGGGCGCGGCGGCTGCGTGGTGCTTTCCATGTAGCGCACCTGCCCCAAAAACCAGTGGTCGCGCACACCCTGCCCGGCATACAGCGCGTGCCGTTCCAGCCAGTGTTCGTAGCTGTTGTTGGCCTGCTGGAATTCCAAAGCGTAGTGCGCGTTATCGGCTGTCACGATGTAGCAATCCGCACGCTGGTCGGTCGAGGCAAGGTAACGTTCCAGCGCGGCCTCACGCGCGCCGACGCGAAAATGCTGGAACAACCGGAACTTGCCGAGGCGGTGCGTTTCCGTTTCTGATTCATGGTCGGCATAGGTGCAGGCATTCACGTCGAAATGGGCAAAATGAGGGAGGCGCACCGGACCACTTTTATACAACAACGCGCCGCCACAATTCGGACAGCGCAGCAGCCGCGCATCGGAGAGCGAACGCAGCTCTGCCGCGTCATCCGCGATGGTGAGGATCACCTGTGTGTCGGCACGCACCGCAGAGAGTGTCGCGCCTTCGCTTACCCGCGCCATAGTGGAAGTTTGAAGCTGAAGACCGAGCCGACACCCTCTTCGCTCTGGAACCACAACTTGCCGTTCATAGACTCGACTTCGGCCTTAGCGCAGTACAGGCTCAATCCATAGCCAAATTCGGCAATGACCTGCGGCTGAGTCGAGCGCTGAAAAGGTGCAAAGACGCGCTCTGTATCACGCGCGCGAATACCGTAACCCGAATCTGCCACATCGATCTGTCCCTCGCGCCCGTTCTTGAGGGCGACCGCACGAACGCCGATGGCCGCGCCTTTCGGAGAGTACATATAAGCGTTGCGCAGCAGGTCGCGGAAAAGATGCGTCAGGTAGGCGGGATTGGTATAAAGCATCAGATTATCCGGCACATCCAGCGCCAGACGGTCGCGGATTTCGCCCGCTTGTTCGGCATCCATGAACGGATCATCCATCAGTTCTTCAAAGAAGTCTTCGAGAAAGCTGGAAAGCGGGACTTTCTTGCGCCCGGCACGGACCAGCCCGTGCAGTTCACCCGTGCGGATCGCTTCCAGTCGGCGAAGCTGTTCCATGTAGATTTGAAGCCGAAACATATGCTCGCCGATGATCGTGGAAAAACCCGTCACACGGCGCGCCAGTTTCTCGACCGTGATGCCTTCGGTTCGTTTCGTGACGAGCTGTGTGATCAGCCCGGCATGACCGCGCGTGCTGTTGATCGCCATCCGCGCTTCTTCGCGGAAGGTTTCGAGCAGTTCATGCAGCGGTGTCCAATCCGGCTGTTCGAGCGTAATCATGGTAAACATCGCGCCATTCGACCCGAAGATGGTGGCCGCCCAGCATGGATACTGCACGCCATTCAGGATGGCCGCGAAGCGCACCGGATTGGCCTGCTTGCCGGATTGTTCGCGCGCTTGCGAAGCCGGGAGCGTGTCACCACGCAGCGGATGCGCTTCGAGCAGCGCGGCACAGGCTGCCCAGCCTTCCTGCCGGATGAGCGCGAGGTTGGGGCCGAGCAGCGTGCGCGCCGCGAGGTTATCCATCGCCCAATGGTCATCGTTATCGAAAATAATGATCGCCTGGCCGAGCGCATCCAGCGCCGCACGGAAGTCGATGTTCAATGGTGATATTTTGGGCGAGTTCACGCGGACCCCCGTGCAGAGTACCTTACGATTATTGTACGTGAGTGCAGAAGTTGCAACAGCCTGAATTGTATGGAGATTGTGCAGATTGTTGTCACGCTTCGGCAAAGGGCAGCGCTTTGACTTGTGCTTCAAGTACCTGAAACGCTGAAAGCACCTATAAGTAAATGAAAGTTACCGCATCAATCCCGGCAGCAGCGCATAAAATGCCGTCGCATCGACTACATCATCGAGCCGTACCTGATCGATCACGGTGTGCGCGTGCCGCTCATCACCGGGACCAAAACCAATCGCCGGGATAGCCGCCTTACCCATCCAGTAGCAGCCGTTCGTGCTGAAATCCCATTTGCCGGGGGCGATGGGCGTGATCCCATTCAGCAATTGCAACGTTGCCTGACCCGCCGTGACAAGCGGGTGATTTTGCGCGAGCGCCCACGACGGGAAGATTTTATCGACCGGGAAGACGAAGCCAGTATAGCTTGGCTCCATGTAGCGCAGCAGTTCAAGCGCAAGTCCCGGCTCGTCCTCGACGATCTGCCGCATCTGTTCCAGCACGCTTTCTGCCGTCTCACCGAAGGTCATGCGGCGGTCGATATAAATGGTCGCTTCATCGGGAACAGCGTTGATGGAGGGCGTCTGGACGTGCAAATCCGTAACGGTGATGCGTCCGTGACCGAGGAACGGATCATCACCGAGTTCGGGTTCCATTTCACTGATTTTTTGAATAATCGGGAGCAGCTTGTAAATCGCGTTGTCGCCCAGATAGTTACTCGCTGCGTGCGCGCTGCGCCCCTTTGCGATGACCTTCATTTCAACACGCCCTTTATGGCCGCGGTAGACCTGCATCCGTGTCGGCTCGCCAATCACGACCCATTCCGGGCGAATATGCTCTACTTCTACGAGGCTATGCGGCGCAATGCCATCGCACCATTCTTCCATATTGCCGAAGTAGTATGCGGTGTAGCCATCCAGCAAACCGAGGTCGCGTGCCAGCGCGAGGCCATAGATCATGCCCGGCGTGCTGCCTTTCTCGTCGCACGCACCGCGCGCGAACAATATGCCGTCTTCGACTTTGCCTTCGAAGGGGTCCCACGCCCATTCCGCGCGGTCGCCGATGCCCACCGTATCGATATGGCTATCGTAGACGATGGTGCGCGGACCGTCTCCAATCCGACCGAGGATGTTGCCCATACGGTCGAAGCGCGTCTCCGCGAAGCCGAGCGCCCTCATTTCCATTGCGGCGCGTTCCCCAACCGGACCAATCAGGCTGTCGTAGCTCGGTATGGCGCAGAGTTCGCGCAGGAAGGAAATAATCGGAGTGCGGTGCGAGGCCACACGCTCCTTGAGTTCGAGAAGTAATTCCGGGGTAATGTGCATGGGTGCTTTTAACAATTGCGCGGATACATAAGGAGAAAGTGTATCGTGCGCGCCGTACCGCGCCAAACAAGCCACCCGTTGGCAGAGCAATTGCATCTGAATTCCCAGAACCTTGAGAAGATAAGCTTTACTTCTACAGTTAAACAAAACAAAAATTGTGCAAAAGATTTGCATTGAAAAGAAAACCCGGCTTTGCGCCGGGTAACAGACCTAGCTCGCGCTGCTTTCCTTCGCATCCGGGTATGTGACGATCACCGAGTTATCGCCACTGAACGGATTCGGCACATACTTATCGGCTTCCCAATCGTTGTGCCAGGCGTTGCCATTAACCAGATAGCGGTACTGGTATTCCTTATCGAGGTCGAGGTCCAGCGTGATGCCAAACCTGTTCTTCTTCTTCTCCATCTGGGTTTCGGTTTCATCCCAGTTGTTGAAATCACCGACCAGATGAACCGTTTGCGCGCCTTCGGCGATGCCTTCGGGCAGCTCGAACGTCACTTTGCATTTTGTCTTGAGGAACTTCTTCTTGATCATGTTTCACCTTTGAGGGGTTGCGAACCGGATCATTTTAACATAGGGTGTCAAGCATCGGCGTAAGGTTCGTGCGCGCTGACACCTTCCGTTATCATTGAATCATAGTATGAATACTCACTATTTGAGGATTAGCCGATGAACGAACCACATGATCCGCTGCTCGACCTGCTGCACGAGGACCGCACCTATTATCGTGGCGGCATGAATCCGCCGATCCACCGCACTTCGACCTTCGCGCAGGAAGATTTCGACCTGATGACCAGCGGCCAGCCAATCATGCCGCCACAATACATTTATTCGCGCGTCGCCAACCCGACCACGCGCGTCCTTGAAGAAATGATCGCGAAACTCGAACACGCCGATGATGCGATTGCGTTCGGCTCCGGAATGGGCGCGATCACCGCCGCGCTGCTCGCCTTCCTGCAACACGGCGACCATGTGCTGTGTATCGAGAGCGTATACGGTCCGGCGCGTATGTTCCTGAGCGCGCTCACTGACCGGATGCAGCTTTCTGTGGAATATTTTGCGCCGGGCGCGGACCTCGAATCCCTGATCCGCCCGAACACGCGCGTGATTTACCTCGAATCGCCGACGACGTTCAAATTCGAGGTGCTTGATTTGCCGAAAATCGCGGCAGTCGCGCGGGCGCATGGCATCGTCACGATCATCGACAATTCGTGGGCGACGCCGCTCTATCAGACCCCACTTGATTTCGGGATCGATGTCACGCTGCACAGTGGCACGAAATATATCAACGGCCATTCCGATGTGTGCCTCGGCCTGCTCGCGGCCAATGCCGAACACATGAAGACGATCCGACCAATGGCGATCACGCTCGGCGCGACGAGTTCACCGGAAGATGCCTACCTCGCGGTGCGCGGCCTGCGTACTCTCACGTTACGGATGCAGCAGCATATGATGGCTGGCCTGCGCGTCGCGGAATGGTTATCGGCACACCCACTCGTGACGGAAGTGCGGCATCCCGGCCTGCCCACCTCACCCTGGCACGAACTCGCCCGCGCGCAGATGTCCGGCTGGTCGGGATTGTTCGCGTTTTCGCTGCGTGCCGCGCCGGAAGGCGCTCCGAAAGCGTTTGCGCGGGCACTCAAACTGTTCGCCATCGCACCAAGCTGGGGCGGCTTCGAGTCGCTGCTGGTCCCTATCGCGATCAAGCCGAACGAGCCGATGACCGTCCGTATTTCGGTCGGGCTGGAACCTGTCGAGGCAATTATCGGGGATTTGGAACAGGCGATGGCCTGCTATGGGGATTTCATCAACAAGGGCTAGAGCGTGTCATCGGTGGGTGTTGAAGCACACCTCTACCTGGTTAAGCAGCTATCGTATACCGACAAAGTATAGCGGAGTTAAGACGATGTTCACGAATGCCGAAACTGATTTGCCGCGCACATGGCCCGAACAGCAGGGCATCGCTTCCGCAGCCATTCTTCAATTTGTCGAAGCGCTGGAGAGCCAGATACACGAGGTTCACAGCTTTATGCTACTGCGACACGGTAGCGTCGTTGCCGAGGGGTGGTGGTCGCCACAGGGACGCGAATATCCGCACATGCTATTTTCGGTCAGCAAGAGTTTTACGGCCACTGCGGTTGGACTGGCAATGAGCGAAAGGTACTTTGGTATTGACGATTTTGTGCTGTCTTTCTTCCCGGATGAAGCACCTGCCGAGGTGAGTGACTATCTGGCGGCGATGCGTGTGCGGGACCTCTTGACAATGACCACGGGCCACGCCGTCGATACCTGGAGCTACATGACCGAGCGATCCGACGGCAACTGGATCAAAGGCTTCTTAGGGGTGCCCGTTCTCTACGCGCCGGGAACGCACTTTCTATATAATACTGGCGCAACTTACCTGCTCTCTGCCATTGTGCAGAAAACGACGGGCATGAAACTTGTCGATTATCTGGGACCGAGACTTTTCGAGCCGCTGGGCATCAGAAACGCCACATGGGAGCAATCGCCTCAGGGAATTAACAGCGGTGGAATTGGGCTGAGTATCAAGACCGAGGACATTGCACGGTTTGGTCAGCTCTACCTGCAAAAAGGGGTGTGGCGTGATCGGCAGATTTTGCCGGAAGGATGGGTCGAAGCAGCGACTTCCGTTCAAGTGTCGAATGGCAATGCAGCAGCGCAAAGTGATGGGACACAGGGCTACGGCTATCAGTTCTGGCGCTGTCTGCATGGCGCTTATCGAGCAAGTGGGCTGTTTGGTCAGTATTGTATAGTCATGCCTGATCAGGATGCAGTCCTAGCGATTACGAGCGGCATTGACGTATTCGATGCGGATCAACTATTGAGCCTGACCTGGGAGCGGTTGCTTCCAGCGATGCAGGATGATGTGCTTCCTGACGACGCCGAAGCCCGGAATGCACTGGCAAGGAAGTTGTCGAATTTGATGCAGCCACCCGTGCAGGGACAGGCGAAGTCACCCATTTTGTCCCGGATTTCGGGTAGAACTTACGCGGTCGATGCAAATGATCTTGAGATAGAAACCCTCGCGTTGGATTTTTCCGGGGTTGGTTGTATGGTCAGCATCAAAACAGCGGCGGGTGAGGAAACAATCCCTTGTGGTTATGGCGAGTGGCAAAGAGGTCAGACTACCTTGTTTAACGAACGCTGGATGTTGCCTGCGCCTATGCCAGTCGCCACCAGCGGCGCGTGGACAGCCGAAGACAGCTTTACAATGGTTGTGAGGCTTTATGAGACTCCGTTCTACTACACCCTTGTTTATCACTTCGTCGCGGATGAGATGATGTTAGAAACGCGGGTTAATATCACGCTGGAATCTCCTAAACCGCTGCTCATGACAGCACATTCGGTATGAGGCGACAACGGACACTGATACGCCAGCGATTTACTAGGCGAACAGTGGACATGGCTTAGAACCTATTATCCCCAGGTCGAAATGGGGTGGACCGCTACAGATATGGATCAAAATTCGTTTAGAGCAATACTGTATCCAGCCAGATCGTCACCGGACCATCGTTGACCAGCTCGACCTGCATCATCGCGCGGAAAATCCCGGTCTGCACGTCCGCAACACCGTTCTTGCGTAGCGCATCCACATAGTGCGCAACAAGCGGCTCGGCGTGGTCGGGCTTGGCCGCCGCAAGATAGTTCGGACGGCGACCACTGGCCGGGTCCGCGTAGAGCGTGAATTGCGAGACGACGAGGACCCCGCCGCCGACATCCAGCACCGAGCGGTTCAGCTTGCCTTCACCGTCATCGAAGATACGGATCAGCGCGGTTTTACTGGCGAGCAAATCCGCTTCGGCGGGCGTATCTGCGTGCGTGACGCCGAGCAGCACGACCAAGCCCGCCCCAATTTGCCCAACGACGCGCCCCTCGACCGTCACCGCGCCGCGCGTGACCCGCTGTAATAACGCACGCATAGGGCTAGATACTGCACTTGTACATCGCGGCTTGCATCCATTCACGGATCGTATCCGCGTCTCTCAACGCCGACGGATCGTTCCCCGCTGATTGCGAGTCAACTCCACCATACAAATCGAGGATAAAGACGCCGTAAGCGGGCTGCTCCAGACCGCTGTACGCGCTCCATATCGTGCCATCGGAGTCCGCGAGGAAGGTCAGACCGCGCATTTCGACGCCCGGCGGCTGCGCGACCACGATGAAAATGCGCGTTTTCAGCTTTGTGAATTCATCCGCAGCCGCGGAAAGTGCTTCGAGCAGCGGTATGGCCGCGCGGTCGGATGCTTTCGGGATGAAGATCAGCGCGAGGCCGGATTTGTTGCGGAACTGCGAGCGCGAATATTCCGTGCCATCCTGCGTGCGGAGCGTGAACTGCGGCGCGAGTGCGCCCGGCTTGAGCGGCGTTGCTTCCATACCATCACCCCGAAATTGTTACTCTGAATTCTACACGAAAACTGAGGCATGGCGCGAAAGCCAACCCGCGCCCTGCTATCCACGCGGCGGGCGAACGTCCAGCGCCGTCAGGTATTATTGCGTTACGATGGTGGCTACATAGATTAGTACCTCTGCGAGGTGCGTGATGCGCGGCTCATCCTTACAACGTTTCCTGCTATTAATGCTTATCGGTTTAGTCGTGCTAGTCCAGTCTCACCCACAGCCCGCGCGCTCGCAAGCAGCGGAGGCGCTGCCGCCCGTCATCGTTGAAGCGCTGCCCATCGCGGGCGAAGAACTCATGCCGGATGATCCGCTGACAATTACGTTTGATCAGCCGATGGAGCCGGGTAGCGTCAAAGCGGCATTGAGCATCACACCCACGCTCCCGGAAGGGTTGCGGCTGCTCAACCACTGGCCGGATTCGCGCACCTTGCAAGTTTTCGCGCAAAATGGCTGGCCGCGCAGCATGGCCTACACCCTCACCATCGGGAAAGCTGCACGCTCGCAAGATGGCGTGCCGCTCGAAGAAGCTTATAGCGTTGCCGTCAGGACGCTTGGACCGCTCAGGGTCGGCTCGGTCAACCCGCAGCCAGACGCGGCAAACGTGGCGCTGTCCGGGATGCAAATCATCGTCAGCTTCAACCGCCCGATTTTGGCGCTGGTGTTGGTCGATGAATTGGCGAACGCACCGACCCCGATCCGCATTGCGCCCGTGCTGGAAGGCAGCGGCCATTGGGTGAATAGCTCGCTGTACATCTGGACGCCCGCCGGGATGCTGCCGCCGAGTACGACCTATACCGTCTCGATCACGGATGACCTGACCGCCGCCGATGGCGGGACGCTCGACGCGCCCTACTCGTGGCAGTTCACCAGCGCACCGCCGAGCGTACTTGCGTTCGATGCGTTGCGTAGCGATGACGAGCGTGTTACTTCGCCGGGGAGCGCGTTCCGCATTCGCTTCACCGATCTGATCACGGATCGCGAGGCGGTGCGAAAGGCGTTTTCATTTAAGGATGAAGCAGGCGAATCTGTGGCAGGCGCGCTCATCTGGTCCAAAAAAGATCAGGAAACGGAAGTGACGTTCCAGCCCTATTTCCCGCTCGCCGCCGGGACGCTTTACACGCTCACGCTCGAAGCGGGACCCGTTGCAGAGAAGCAGAGCGCGACCTTCCGCACGGCCAGCGCGCCGACCGTCAGCCGCGTACTCTACGTAGAAAAAGGTGTTCCCGGCACGTTCATCTTTTCGACGCCAATACGCCCCGAAACGCTGTTCGGGCGGTTCAGCATCACGCCTGACCCCGGACCGTATTATCTCGAATATGAGAACGTTTCCGGCTGCTACCAGGAGCGATCAAGCTGCGTCGCGCTGCACTTCACCGATGAGAAGGCGCTCCTCAAGCCGGGCGTTCAATATACCGTCCGTCTTCTGGATGGTGTCGAGGACGTTTTCGGCAATCCCGGCAAGAGTGCCTACACCACGACATTCACGATCCCAAACCCGCCAACGCCGCAGCCGAGCGCCGACGACCCGAATGCAGAGAATCCAGGGTATGCGCGTCCGGTCATCAATGGCGATCTGATGCAGACCGGAACGTACAATAGGCAGACGACGATCCCGCTCGTGATCGAAGGCAATCCGACGGTACGCCTCTCGCTGTACCGTGTTAATGCGGCGACGCTCTCCACAGTGCGGCTCGACAACTATATGCATTCATATTCTTCTCGTGGCTACTTCAACCAGAACGGCCTCAACGATAGATCAACGAGCAGTTACAATGACGAGTCGGTAAAGCCGCCGGAACCCGCACCATGGGTCAAGCGCGAGAACCTGCTGCGGCAGTGGACGCAGAAATTCAACGGCGATGCGCTGCCACAGAACGGCAAGGATGCGCAAGGTGACGCAGCGAGTATTGCGCTCGTGCCGCTCGCGGCGGGGGGTGGCAGGCTCCCGGCGGGCATCTATTGGGTGACGGTTGAATCTGCGGGAAGCGGCCTCATGTGGCAGTACGGCCTCTCCGTCAGTAGCGCGAACCTGACGCTTAAACGTGCGCCGCGTGAAACGCTCGTGTGGGTGACTGATCTGGTCACGAGCAAACCCGTCCCAAATACGCAGGTAACGGTCTACAACCGGGGCAAGGCGGTCGCGAGCGGGCTTACGGATAGCAAGGGCGTGTTCATCGCGCCTGTGGCGCTCCCCTCAAGTGAAAGCCGTTATCAATATGGAGCCTGCGGCGAGGATTATTCCTATGTGCCGGGCGACCCCCTGAATGATTTCATCACCGTCACGGCGGAGTCGGCGGGCGTCTTCGGCGCGTGGTTTATGAGCGACTCGTATGACATCGGGCGGCAGGAAACCTATCTGCATACCGACCGACCGCTCTATCGCCCTGGTGAAACGGTCTACCTGCGTGGGTTGCTGCGTGATAAATTCGACGTGACGTACACCCTCCCCAAACAGCAGACGGTGAAAATCCGCGCGGTGCAGCAGAGCGCCGTCTACGACAACCCGGAAAGCCGCTGCCAGACTATCGACGACGTTCACGCGCTTTACAATGCGGAAGTGCCGCTCTCGCCCTTCGGCACATTCGACGGCTCGTTCACGATCCCCGCCGATGCGCGGTCGGACGATCTGATCACGATCTACACGAGCGGCGGCGACATCACCATCGCGGTACGTGAGTTCCGTGTGCCGGAGTACGAGGTGAAGGTCAACCCGACTGCGCCGTTCGGCTATCTGGACCAGACTTCCGGCGCAACGGTCAAGGCGTCGTATTATTCTGGCGGCGCGGTCTCCAGTGCGGCGGTGACGTGGCGCGCGACCTATACGCAGAGCTATTTCAACTACACCGAACCGGGCGCGTATCGTTTCTATGATCCGCTGTGGTACAGAGACCGTAATTACGACGTGCAACCGCTCGATGAGGGCGAAGGCAAGACGGATGCCCAGGGCGGCTTTGCGATCACGCTAAAAGAGCCAGCAACCTTCGCGAAAGGCGTCTCGTCACCGCCAATCTCCGTGCTGCTGCAAGCCAGTGTGCGCGACGAAGCCGGACAGACGATCACCGGGACGACGCAGTTCACCGCGTATAGCAGCGCAGTCTATATCGGTTGCAATTCGAGCGCTTATTTCGTGCAGTTGAACCAGCCGGGTAAGGTGAATTGCATCAGCGTAACGCCGGAAAGCCAGCCCGTCGCGAACCAGCGCGTCGAGGTTGAAATCAGCCGTTCACGTTGGTTCTTCAACCCGGAACAGAACCAGTGGGTGACAGACTCCGATAAATCGGTGGATGCCTTCAACACCGGGGCGGATGGCAAAGGCGTGTATACGCTCGACGCGCGGCAGCCCGGCTACTATGACCTGCGCTTTCAGGTGCAGGACGCGCAGGGGCGTGTTTCGACCACGACCCAATGGTTGTACGTGACCGACCGCACGTTGACCCTGCCGACGGAGAAAGCAGAGATTGAACTGAACGGCCTCACTGACTACCAGGCATTTAACCCGACCACGCATTTCACGACCGACAAGCCGCTTTACAAGCCCGGCGAAACCGCGCAGGTCCTGCTCCCGGCTCCGTTCGACCGCCCCGCAACGATGCTAATCACTGTCGAGCGCAACCAGTTCTTGTACTATGATGTCGTGCGGACCGATGACCACCCGCAAACCTACAACCTGAAAGTGACCGATAGCTACGCGCCAGATGTCTATTTCTCGACGGTGAGCGTCTCGCCTATCGACCGCGCGCACCCGTTCCCGACCTGGCGCATCGGGCAGACCTTCTTCGGGGTGGAGCCGACTGCGCGCTATCTGAATGTCGCCGTCAAGCCGCGTCAGACAACCGCCAAACCGGGTGAACGGGTCGCTGTCGATGTGACCGTGACCGACCGCGAGGGCAAGCCCGTCAGCGCGGAAATTGGGCTGTCGGTGGTCGATAAGGCCGTGCTTGCGCTCAGTGCGCCCAACAGCTACGCACAAAAAGCGACGTTCTACCCGATCAGTGATTACGAAAGCGATTATCGCTGGAGGTACAACCCGATCTCGGTACAGCTTTCGATGTATGGGTTGCAAGAACGGCTTACCGGAATCATTCAGCTCGATCCCTATGAAGGCGGGCGCGGCGGCGCGGCGGGTCCACCGAGCGATCAGGGTGCTGATGTGAACGTCCGCAAGGATTACAAGGTCACGCCGCTGTGGGAGCCGCACCTCGTCACGGATGCGCAGGGCAAAGCAAGCGCGATAGTAACAGTCCCTGATAACCTGACCACCTGGACGATAGACGCCCGCGCCGTGACAACAACTACGCAGGTTGGCGAGGGACAATCCGAGTTCATTTCCACGCTGCCGCTGATCGTGCGTCCAGTCGCGCCGCGCTTCATGGTCGCGGGTGATACGCTGGAACTTGCGGCAGTCGTGAACAACAACACGGGCAAGGATCAGAACGTCGCGGTGACGCTGCAAGCGCGCGGCGTCAGCACCGAAGACCCCCAAACGCAAATCGTCGCCGTGCCGAATGGTGGTCGGACGCGCGTACGTTGGCACGTCACGGTCGAGGACGCGCCATCTGCCGATCTGACCTTCATCGCGAAGGGTGACGGTGCGCAGGACGCCGCGAAGCCACCGCTCGCCACAGGCGAGGACGGCACGATCCCGATTTATCCGTTCCGCACGACCGAAACACTCAGTACGCATGGGGCGCTCCGCGCAGGTGGCAACCGGACGGAGATAATCGCGATCCCGCCGCGCTACCAGAGCGGCATCATTGACCTGACCCTGCGGATTGATCCGTCCATCGCATCGGCAGCACTCGACAGCCTGACCTATCTGCAAAACTTCCCGCATCAGTGCAACGAGCAGACGACCAGCCGCTTTTTGCCCAATCTGATGACGCTACGGGCGCTCAATTCGCTTGGGCAGAGCCAGCCCACGCTAGAAACAAACCTGCGCGACGCGCTCGCGGATGGGTTGACGCGCCTCAAGGACTCACAAAATACTGACGGTGGTTGGGGCTGGTGGCCGGGACAGGCGACGGATGATTACATCACCGCCTACGTGCTGTTCGGGCTGACCCAGGCGCAGCGCGCGGGCTACAGCATCCCGCCGGAGATGATCACCAGAGGGGTGGCGTATATACGCGGGAAGGTCGCGTCGGTCACGCTCACCACCCCGCAATGGATGCTCAATCGAGAGGCGTTCCTGTTCTATATGCTGGCCGATGCAGAGATCACAAGCGACGTGGACACGGCAAATTATGGAGCGCTGTTCGCGCGCCGTCCGGCTATGACGTTTGGCGCGAAGGCGTATCTGCTCATGGCATACCTCAAGCGCTTTCCGGGGAATGCCGCAATCAAGGACCTGCTGACCGATCTGGAGTCGAATGCGACTGTCGGCGCGGGCGGCGTTTCGTGGAGTGAACGCTACCATGACTGGTACAACTGGGGCAGCGACGTGCGCTCGACCGCGCTGGCAATTACCGCGTTGCTTCGTGCGAAGCCGGACTCGCCGCTGTTGCCTGATGCGGTACGCTGGCTGATGGCCGCGCGCAGTGTAGACTCGTGGGCGACG
>Ga0123337_10001835_pt1 | contig 25794 bp, 11 predicted proteins | sample frozenSSSSmetaG_FD_89792 | JGI IMG/M metagenome (GOLD analysis project Ga0123337, IMG submission 89792) | Glacier valley bacterial and archeal communities from Borup Fiord, Nunavut, Canada, to study Microbial Dark Matter (Phase II) -... | ecosystem: Environmental > Aquatic > Freshwater > Ice >...
ATGCCGCCGGTGACGGCGGTGGTCCAGTTGGTCGCCTTGCCCTTGGCCAGCACGTCGCCGAAGCCGTAACGCTCGGCATGCAGCTTGATGTCACGCGCCGAGCGGACGGCCGCGTTGGAGCGCACTTCGATGGAATTGGTCTGGATCAGCCAGGCGGCGACATCCATGTCGTCGATCGGGATCGCTGAGCCGGCGAAATCATCGGCGCGCGCCTCGATGGCGTACTGGTCGCGGCTGAAATTGGTGTCCGTGCCGGCCGAAACCAGCACGTCGCCCTGCGCCTCGAGCAGCGTCGCCGCCGCGTTGTTGGCACCGGTGCCGATCAGCACGCGGTTGATGGGCGTGACGTTGATGATGACGTCGGTGACGGCAACCGTGCCGGCGCCGTAAGTCTCGGAGTTCACGGCGCCCTTGAGGTCGCCGCCGCCGCGAGCCGACAGCTCGATATCGCCGACACTGGTCATGATGACGCCGTCGCCGACGGTCACCTCGGCCAGCACCTGGCTCGCATCGATATTGGACTCGGCACCGAGCGCCGAGAGCGCGCCACCGGTGGTGAACGACACCTTGTCGCGGGCGAACAGGTAGTTGGAGGCGTGCAGCGCCAGGTCGCCGGCCGTCGTCGACGGACCCGAGACGATCAGGTCGGCCCCATTGCTCACCACGACGCGGGTATTGAGGATGAAGTCGGTCTCGCTCACCACGCCGGCGCCGCTGACGATGCCCGCCGTGGTGCCGTTGATCGAGTCGATCCAGTTGCCGCTATTGTCGAAGGTGCCGAGCTTGTAGGCGCGGTTGTTGGCGTCGGCCGCGATGTCGCGCGCCTTGACCTGCGAGTCGACCCCGAACACCACTTCGGAAGTCGAGTTGACCGTGTTGCTGGCGTCGGCGCCAGCGCCGGACAGGGCACCGAAGGCGTTGGTGATGACCCGCGCCTCGACCTGCCCGGTGTGATCGGCGCCGAGCACGACGGTGCCGACGGCGTTGTCCTTGGTGTCGATCAGCGCGCCTTCGCCCACCGTGGTGCGGGTGATGGCGAGATTGGTCGAGGTCGGCTCGGCAGCCGCGCCCGCCAGCACGCCACCGGCGCCGGCCGTCGTCGCCGTGGTGGTGCGGTCGGTCGAAATCGCCGTGGCGCTGAAGGTGCCGGCCTTGATCTGCGCGTCGTGGCCGATGGTGGTCAGCGTCTCGCTGTCGGAGATCGAGGTCGCCTTGGTGATACCGGCGGCGATGAGGCCCACCGCGGCACTGTTGGAGTCGGCCTTCTGGCGCGTGGTGCCCAGCGCGCCGAGGGCGAAGGCGCCGGTGACGGTGATCAGGGCATCGCTTGCGACGTTGGCGTAGAGGTTCGAGGTATCCTTGGCCTCGGTCACCGTCGCATCGACGCCGATCAGGCCGCCGGTTCCGCCGACGGCCTTGGCCTCGGCCGAATTTGAGTTGCCGCCGACGAGGTCGCGGGTGGCGAATGCCGAGATCGAGGCCGCGTTGATAGTGCCGCCGAGGCTGGTGGTGACGTTGGTGACAACGTCGGCCACGCCCTTCGACACGCCCACCGCGAGCGCGCCGGCATTGACGCCCATCGCCATGGCATAGGCCTTGGGCTTGGCGACCGACAGCACGGTGATGCTGCCCGCATCGATATCCGGGCCGTTGAGGTTGGCGAGCACCGTGCTGTTGATGCGCGAGGTACTGAGCGAGCCGCCCGCCGCGATGCCGATGCCGAGCGCGATGTTGAGGCTCAGCGTCTCGGCCGAGGCCGTCGAGATATCGCGCGCCGTGATGGTGATGGCGCCGGAGCCGGTATCGACGTCGCTGGTGGTGATCTGCGCGGTGGTGACGACCGTGATGTCGTTCTTGACGTCGGCGCCGCCGCCCGAGGCCGCGCCGAGGCCGCCCGACAGCGCCGCGGTGGCGCCGGTGGCGCTGATGGTCGCCGCTTCTTCGGCGAGGAGCGTGACGCTTGTGGCGTGGATGCCGTTATCGGCCCCCGCCATCTGGGCGGTGATGATATTGTTGATGGTGTTCTGCGACAGCGCCACGCTGATCGCGACGCCGCCGCCGATCGAGAACGACACCCCGACCGAGGCCGCGCCGACCAGGGTCTCGATGTCGCTGGTGTCGGACGCCGACAGGCTGATGGCGCCCGCCGTGATGCCGCTATTGCCATCGTTGCTGGTGGTCGCGGCGACATCGACGCCGAGCTTGTTGTAGGCGCTGGAGCCGGCGCCGGCGAGCGAGACGCCCGCCATGCCGCCCGACACGGCGACCGAGCCCGCCACCACTTCGGCGGTGATCGACTGGTCGGAATCGGCGTCGAGGGTCATCGCGCCACTACCGAGCGCGACGCTGGTGTCGCTGAGGTAAGCCTTGATGTCGTTGCCGGTGCGGGTGCCGCCTTCAGTGTAGCCGATGAAATTACGGGCCAGCGCCGCGCCGATGGCGGCCGCGCCACCGAAGGTACCACCGATGCCGAGGGAGCCGGCGATACCCAGCACGCGGGCGATGATTTCGGACGTGCCTTCAGCGTCGATGGTGAGCGAAGTGCCCTCGATCTTGTCGCCGGCCATGTAGGCGACGACATCGCCGAGGATGATATTGGTGGCCTCGGCGCCGCCACCGGCGAGCGCCACGCCGGCCGTCCCGCCGCCCGCGAGCGCCACGGCAGCGGCCGTGGTGATGGCGTGGATGGTGGCATCCTGCTTGGCCGAAATCGTCACCGCACCAGTAGCGTCGAGCGTCTCGTTGGTGTTCTGGACGTAGGCCTTGACGTTGTTCTCGATGACGTTCCTGGCGAGGCCGACACCTACGCCGACACCCACGCCCGCCGTGCCGCCGACCGCCGCGGCGACGCCCGCGGCGCCGACCAGGGAGTTGATCGCCGACTCGTCGGTCGCGCCGATGCCGATCGAGGCGCCGTCGATGCCGCCCTGGTTGGCGCCGTCGCCGTCGATATAGGCGGTGGTATCGACCGAGATGTAGTTGCGCGCCGCGGCGCCGGAACCGGCAACACCGACACCCGCCGTTCCGCCACCGGTGATGGCGACAGAAGCGGCGACGACTTCGGCATCGATCGACTGGTCGGAGGTGGCGTTTATGGTCAGCGCACCGCCGGCCCCAAGGCGCGAGCGCAGGCCATAGGCCGAGACCTTGTTGGTACCCTTGGTGCCGTAGATGTCGGTACCGATGGCGTTGAGCGCGACGGAAGCCGCGAGGCCGACGCCGACGCCCGCCGTGCCGCCGAAGCTGGCGGATGCCGAAGCGGCGCCGACCGTGGCCTCGATGTCGGAGGTGCTGGTAGCGTCGAGGTCGATCTTGCCATGGCTGGTGACGACGCTGTCTTCGACGTAGGCGAGTACGTCGCCGGTGATCTGGTTGGTGGCCGCCGCGCCACCGCCCGAGAACGACACGCCGGTGGTGCCGCCACCCGAGATCGCCACCGCCGCCGAGAAGGCCTCGGTGTGGATCGTGGCGTTCTGCGTCGCGGCGATAATGACGTCGCCGGTGGTGGTGTTCAGCGAGTCCGTCAGGTCCTCGACATAGGCCTTGACGTTGTTCTGGATCGAGTTGAGCGAGATGCCGACGCTAATCGAGGCGGCAACACCAGTGGTACCGGCAAACGACGCCGTCACCGCGGCGGCGCCTGCGAAGCTGTTGATCCCGGACTCGTCGTCGGCGGTGATCGACACCGAGCCGGCATCGATCCCGTCGGTCGCGTCGCCGCTGATATAGGCGGTGGTATCGACCGAAATCTTGTTGCGGGCCGCAGCCCCTACGCCGCCGACGGCAACGCCGGTGGTGCCGCCGCCCGACAGCGCCACGGCGCCGGCCGCCACGGTCGAATCGATCGACTGGTCGGAGAGCGCCGCGATGGTCAGCGCGTCATGGGCGTTGAGGCGCGAGTTGCGCGCATAGGCCGAGACGGAGTTGGTCTGCTTGGTGTCGCCTGCGGTGACGCCGATCGAGTTCAGCGCCACGGCGACGCCGAGCGCTACCGACACGCCGTTGGTGCCGCCGAAGGCCACCGACCCGGCGACCGCAGCCACCAGGGCGTTGATCTCGGACAGGCTGTTGGCGGTGACCGAGATGTCGCCGGCCGTCGAAGTGACCTTCGAGGTATCGATGTAGGCCAGGGTCGAGCCGAGGATGACGTTGGTCGCGACGGCACCGCCGCCGCCCACGGCAATGCCGCTCTCGCCGCCCGCGCCGATGGCGAGCGAGGCCGCGGCGACGGTGGCGTGGATAGTGGCATCCTGCTTGGCCAGCAACGTGACGTCGCCGGTGTCGGCGGTGATGCCGGTATCGGAGGCGAGGATCGAGGCGGTGACGGTCGAGAAAATCTCGTTCTCGGCAACCGCGGCGGTGACGGACACCGAGATGCCGCTCTCGCCGGCGAACGACGCGGAAATCGCGGCGGCGCCGCCGGTGGCGTTGATGATGGAGGTGTCTTTGGCCTCGATCTTGATGGCGTCTGCGGAAATGCCGGTGGCACCGTCGCCATCGATCCCTGCCGACGTGCGCACGTCGATCTTGTTCTGCGCGTAGACGCCGGCCACCGAGATGGCCTGGCTGCCTTCGCCACCACCGGAGATGGCGACCGACGCAGCCGCGACGACGGCGTCGATGGCCTGGGCGGAACTGGCGGTGATGTCGAGGTCGCCGTCGGCATCGATGCTGGAGCGGCGCGCCGTAGCCTGCACGAAGCTGCCCTCGCGGGCGGAGACGCCACGGAAGCCGATCAGGTTGAAGGCGATGGCCGCGCCAATGGCGACAGCGGTCGACTTTCCCGCGCCGACGCTGGCCTGGATGGCGGCCGCGAGCACTTCCGCATCGATGTCGGCGGTCGAGCTGGCGGCGATGGTGACCTTGCCGTTGAGGGTCGTCGCGAGGTTGGTGTCCTCGATATAGGCCTTGGCGTCGCCGAGGATGGTGTTGTATGCGGTCGCGCCGCCGCCACCCGCCGACATGGTGGCGCCGCCGCTGAGCGCCGCACCGATGGCGGTGGCCGCCGAAAAGGCGTCGATCGAACCGCTGCTGGTCGCGGTGACCAATACGGCCCCGGCCGCATCGGCATTGGTCGCGCCGTCGATATAGGCGGTGACGTCGTTCTCGATGAAGTTGCGCGACATCGACAGGCCGACCGAGACGCTCCTGGCGCCGGTGCCGGACAGCGAGATGCCGACGGTCGGCGCGTACACCTCCGCATAGATCGAGGAGTCGTCGGTGGCGCTGACGGTGATGCCGCCCGCCGTCGCCTGGGTCGAGGTCGAGGTGTCGATATAGGCCTTCACGTCGGTGGCGACGCGGTTGATGGCGGCGACGCCGGCGACGGCCAGGGTGCTGGTGTCGGCGCCGAGGGTGACGTCGAACGAGAACGAGATGCTCGCCACTTCCGCATTGATCGCGGCGAGCGAGCGCGACACCACTTCGATCGCCTGTGCGGTGACGGTCGAGCCCTTGATGCCCGCTTCGACGCTCACCGGCGCGGGCGTGCCGAACTCGGCGCCGAAGATGTCGGCTACCTGGGCGAAGATGTTGAGGCTCTCGAAGCCGACGGCGTTGGCCGCCAGCACGATGCCGAACGAGGTGCCGGTCGATTTCTGGTTGGCGATCACCTTGGCGTCGATCTTGGCGACGTCGTCGGCCTTCACCGACACGGTGCCGTGCGTGGCGGTGACGCCGGAATCGACGATCAGCGCCTTGGCGCCCGAGCGCACGTTGTTGGTCGAGATGACGGCGTTGATCGCCTTGGAGCTGCCGCCGCCCGCGAATACGCTGCCGCCCGAGGAGGTGACGGTCGAGTTCACCGAAGCGTTGATGATCGCCGCCTCGTTGGCGAACACGGTGATCCCGTCGTCGCCGGAAACCACGGCTTCCTTGATGGTCGCTTCGGCGCCGCCGCGCACATCGTTGCGCGATACCGAGCCGCCGCCGGCCGCCGAGTCCGAGGCGGTGACCGAGGTCAGCGCCTGCATCACCACGGCCGACTGAAAAATGTCGTCGAGCTTTGAGCCGGTGATGCGCTTCCAGCTGGCGTTGTTCTTGTAGTCGATGCTGGCGAGGTCCATCGACGTGGGCGGGGGGGCGTGCCCGTCCACCTCGGGCGGCTGGTACTGGTAGACTTCGCCAGTGCCATCGGAGTTCAGGTAGTCGTGGGCGAGGCGCACCATGTCGCCTGAGCTGACGGTCTGGGTGCCCGACTTGGTGGTGTAGGAATAGTCGGTCACCAGCGAGCGGATCAGGTCGAGCGCGACCGACAGGCCGCCATCGTTTGAGGCCGTCGATTGCGCCTTGAGATAGACGTCGGCGTCGATCAGGGCCTTGTCGTCGGCGCGCACCGTCAGCTTGCCGTCGGCGACGATCTGCTTGCCCGAGGCCGGCACGTTGTCGATGTACGCCCGGGTGTTGGCGTTGACCATGTTGGAGCTGACGACCGCGCCGACCGCGAGGCCATCGTCGTTGATCAGCGCCGAAGCGGCGGAGGTCGCCTCGTTGCTGACCTCGGCGGTGATCTTTGCCGTCGAGGTGGCGGTGATCGAGATGTCGCCGCCCGCATCGAGGTCGGCGTTCTCGACATAGGCCGAGGTCTGCGCGGCGTTGGCGCCGCCCATGGCTTCGCTGACCACCGGGTCGCCGAGAATGGCATCGACGGTGTTGAACAGGAAGTTCTGCGCGTTCCAGCCGATGGTGTTGAAGGCCAGCGTGATGCCCACGGCCTGACCGCTCGAAGTGGTGGCCGACAAGTTGGTGGCGTCGATCAGCGAGGTGTTGTCGGCGACAATCGTGATGTCGCCCACCGTGGCGTCGAGTTCGGCGCCATCGGCCACGTAGGCCTTGGCGGTCGACAGCACGACGTTGGTGACGATGACGCCGTTGACGACGAGCGTGTCGCCGGTGCCCACTGCCGAGCCGCCGCTGGCTTCGCCGGCGCTGTCGGACTTGGCGATGATCGAGGCATCCTCGAGCACGCTGATGGCGATGTCGCCGGCGGTCGAGGTGACCTTGGCGTGGTCGATATAGGCTTCGGAATGCGCTTCGACCTGGTTGAACACCAGGATGAAGCCGACCGCCATCGCGTCGGAGGCGGTGACGTTGAAGCCCTCGGGGATGATGTGGGCTTCCGGGACCAGCTTCCAGTAGTCGAAATTGGTGAAATCGACCTTGGTGAGGTCGGTGTCGGTGCCGGTCAGGCCCATGAACTCGTAGACGGCGCCCGCCGTGCCGCCGACCTTCAGCCAGCGCGCGGTATTGGCGTAGTTCTCGGTCGACAGGTCGATGTCGATGGTCGCGGCGGAGCCGATATAGCGGTAGACGCCGCCCTCGACGCCACCACCGGCGTAGTCCTCGCCGATGAGCACTTCCTCGCCCTTGGCGACGGTCTTTGGCTTGGTGGTTTCGAGGTCCTCGAGGTCGGTATCGTATTCCGCTACGGCGTAGTCGTCTTCGAGGCGCACCCGATCGCCGAACGCCAGGTCGCGGACCTTTGTACCGTCGGGATCGGCAATGGTGTCGAACTTGGCCGACAGCAGGTCGTTGATCGTCTCCTGGAGGATCGCCGCGCCACCATCGTTGGTGGTGGTCGAGCTGGCGACCAGCTTGGAGTTCGAGAAGATGCCGGCCGTGTCGTCGGCGTGCACGTCGATATCGCCGCCGGCGGTGATGTCGGTGGTCGAGGCGACGCCGGAATTGTCGACATAGGCCTTGGTGAGGGTGTTGACCTTGTTCGACGAGACGATGGCGCCGAAGCCGGAGCTGGCCGCGCCATAGATGGCGGACGCCTCGGACTCGGCGGTGTTGGCGTTGGTGGCGTTGACCTGGGTGTTGCCGACCGCGGTGACGATGAGGTCGTCGCCGGTATTCACATCGGAATTGAGGATCTGCGCCAGCGTCTGGATCGGGTTCGAGCCATCGAAGGCATCGGCGATTTCGGGGCTGCCGATAATGGTGTCGACCGCGTTGAACAGGATGTTCTGCGGGTTCCAGCCCAGCGAGTTGAAGGCGAGCGAGAAGCTGCCGGCGGTTTGCTGGCCACCGCCCGAGGTGAGGCCCGCAGAGCGCAGGCGCGCGTCGATGCGCGAGTTGTTCTCGGCGTTGAGGACGACGTCGCCAACGGTGGCGTTGAGGGTCGAATCCTCGACCCGCGCCTTGGCGTTCGAGAGCACGACGTTGGTGACGATCTGGGCGTTGCCCGAGATCACGGTGCCCTTGCCGAAGGCCGAGCCGCCGGAGGCCGAAACGTTGGTCTTGGCATAGGCGGTGATGGTCGCCGCCTCGTTGGCATCGACCTCGATATTGCCGGCGGTCGAGCCGACACTGGCCGTGTCGATATGGGCATCGGCGCCGCCGCGGACGTCGTTGTAGACAAGCAGCGCGCCGAAGGCCTGGGCGTCGGAATTGGTGATGTTGCCGAGCTTGGGGAAGAAGATGTCCTCGAAGTCGGAATTCTGCAGCTCGACGAAATCCGGGTTGCTGGGGACGGCGGGGGTGCCCGGGTCGCCGGGTATGGCGGGGGTGCCGGTGATGTTGAGGTCCGGGTCGGAGAAGTCGACCCAGTACTTGCCGTCTTCCATGAGGTAGTCGGTGTCGTTCTCGTCGGGGCGGAACGAGAAAACACGACCGTGGTCATCGCCGATATCGCCGGTCACCGGGTCCTTGTCCCAGATGATGACGCGGACATTGGCGCTGACCAGTTGCAGGCCCGAGAGGTTCGAGTACTCGTAGCTGTCGAGCCCGGCGACATGCGCAATCTGCTTCAGCGCGTCGACGTTGTTGGTGGTCACCGTCTGGGTGATGACCTTGGAATCCGAGGTGATCCAGGCGGTGTCGGAGCTCTTGACCGAGACGCCTTTGGCGCCATCCACCGTGGTGCTACCGCCCGCGACCTTGTCCTCGATGAACGCGGTGGCGGTGCTCGACACCTTGTTCATGCCGATGATGCCGCCGGCCGACATGCCGCTCTTGCCGAACTTGGCCATGACGGCGAACGTGCCCGAAGCTTTGGACTCCGTTTCGGAGCCGGCAACGGCGTTGATCGAGCCTTCGGTCGAGGCGAAAACCTTGACCTTGTCGGTGGCGTCGACGTCGGAATCGGTGATCGAGGCGCTGGTCGAGGCCGAGGTGGGCGAACCGAAGACGTTGTCGAGCTCGTTCGAGCCGATGATGGCGTCGAGCGTGTTGAACAGCAGGTTCTGCGCTTCGTAGCCGACGGTGTTGAAGGCCAGGACGAACGAGTAGGCGCTGCCGTCCTTGATCGCGACTTCGGTCGAGGTATTGGCCTCGATCGAGGAGTCGTTTGTGGCCGTGACGGTCACGTCGCCCAGCGCCGGATTGGTCGAGGTGTTGTCGATGTCGGCGCCCGAGATATGCGCGTCGACGCCCGACTGGACGAGGTTGGTGACGATGACGCCGCTGCCGGCGGTGTGCTGGGCAAACAGCACGCTGTCGTCGGTGGCTTCGATGGCTGCAGTGGTCTTGGCGGTGACCTCAACGTTCCCGGCCGTGACCGTAGCCGAGCCGCCCTCGATGCCGGCCTGGACCGTGCTGCGCACATCGTTGCGCACCACCATGCCGCCGATGCCGATGCCCTTGCCGGTAGAGAGACCCGCGGCCTTGAGCAGGTTCTTGGCGAGGTCGGTGGGGACGGCGTTGTCCTCGGTCAGTTCCTTCCAGAGGCCGAAATTGCCGACATAGTCGGCGCGGCCCAGGGCGACGCTGGTGTCGTCGGCGCCCATGAACTGGTAGACCTTGCCGGTTCCGTCCTCGGCCGCGACGTAGACCTTGTCGCCGTTGTCGAGGGACTGGGTGCCGGACTTGTTGGTGTAGCTGTAGTCGTTCAGCAGGTCGTTGATCAGGTCGCTGATCACCGACGCGCCACCGTCGTTGACGGTGTTGGTGTGCGAGCGCAACTGGGTCGACGCCGCGATCGAAGCCGCGTCGTCGGCGCTGACGGTGATGCCATCGGCCGTCACGGTGCTGGCCGAGATCAGCGCCACGGCGGTGGTCGAGACCTTGTTGGACGACAGGATGCCGTTGAAGGTGGTCGAGTTGGCGCCCTGCAGCGCCTGGGCGGCGCCCTTCGACTTGTTGGAGAGCGTCGACTCGATGGTCGCGGCCTGCACGGCGGTGACGATCACCTCGCCCGTAGCGTTGATGGTGGAGTTGGTGATCCTGGCATCGACCTTGGCCGGCTGCTCGCCGGTGAACGCCCACTGCACGCCGACCGCTTCCCACTTGGTGGTATCGAGGAAACTGGTGGTGGCGAGGTTCAGGCCGTTCTGGTCGGTGCCGATGTACTTGTACACCACCCCGGCCGGAGCCAGCTGGCGCCAGAGCGCCGTATCTTTGAAGTTGGCGGTCGCCAGGTTGACAAGCGAGGCGTCGGGTCCCCGGTACGCGTAGGCCTGCCCGGCAACACCCTTGGTCGAGTCATAGCCGTCGGCCACGCGGACGATGTCACCGATGTACACCGTCGTGTTGCCGTCGGCGCTGTTGTAGTCCTCGTGGTCATATCCCGGCGCCACCTGCACCAGGTCGCCATTGGCGATGTTGACCGTGCCGATATTGTCGGTGGTGTAGTCCGGATCGAGGTCCTCGCCCTGGTAGAGCGCCTCGATGGTGTTCCACAGCAGGTTCTGCGACTGCCAGCCGACCGTGTTGAAGGCGAGGCCGATGCTGACGCCCTGCCCCGAAGTCGAGGTGGCGATGCGGGTGTCGGCGGTGATCGAGGCTTCGCTCCCGGCGCTCACCTCGACGTCGCCGGTCGTCGTGGTGACGTCGGCATTGTCGATATGCGCGGTGGCGCTGCCCAGCACCATGTTGGTGACGATGACGCCATTGGCGGCGAGCTGCAGGCCCTTGCCGTTGAAGCTCGAGCCGCCCGATGACGACGCGCTGGAATCGGCCTGGGCGAAGATGGACGCTGCCTCGGAAGCGGTGACCGCCAAGGAGGCGGCCGTCACGTCCACGCGTTTGATGTAGGCATCGGCGCCGCCGCGCACGTCGTTGACGACGACGAGGCCGCCGACGGCGAGCGACGGGCTCTCCTTGATCGACAGGATGCCGGTGGGCGTCGCCGAGGTGCCGCGGGTCTCGCGCCAGAGGCTCTTGTCGGAATAGTCGATGGCCAGCAGGTCCACCGAGGCCGCCGTGCCCATATAGGTGTAGATAGAGCCATTGGTGCCGCCACGGTGCACCCAGTTGGCATCGTCCGCGTAGTCGATCGCATCGAGGTTCAGCGAGGCCCCATCGGTGCCGATATAGACGTAGGTGTCGTCCCAGGCGGCGTCGCCAGCGGTATAGAAATCGCTGATCTTGACGATGGTGCCCTTGTTGACCGTCTGCGTGTTGTGCGTCTGGTTGAGCGGGATACGCGTCGTGAAGTCGAAATCGACCTTGTAGTTGTCGTCGAGCTGCACGGTGTCGCCGAAGGTCAGCGACTTGACGTTGGTGTTGGCGCCATTGCCCGGATCGGTATCGAAATCCGCATCGAGCTGGTCCTCGATGAAGTTGTCGAGCATGCCGAGGCCGCCATTGGTGAAGGCGGAGGAATCCGTCACGAGGCGGCTGTTCGAGTGCACCACCATGCTGTCGGTGGCCGATACGCCGAGCGCGCCACCGGCGACCACGGTGGTGCCATCCGTGGCGTAGGTGTTGTCGATATAGGCCGAGGCGGACTGGTTGATCTTGGTGCCGGCGATGATGCCGCCAACGGCCTTGGTGGTGGCGCCACCAGCCTTGCTGGCGCGGTCGCGCGAGACGTTGGAAACCGTGGCGTTGACCTGCGTCGCCGACGCCGCGACCAGCGACAGCGCGCCAACCACGTTGACGTCGGACGCGGTTATCCTCGCTTCAACGACGATCTTGCTCTCGCTGGACCAGAAATCGGTGCCGATCAGCTGGTCGAGCGCCGCCGACGCGACGCGCGTCAGCAGCCCGGAGGTGGACCAGCCGATGGCGTTCATCGCCACGCTGCCCGACAGTGCGGCGCCGTTGCCGCCGGCCACCTGGGCCTGCGTCTCGGTGGTGGCGTCGATCAGCGAGTGCTCGTTGGCGAGGAGGCTGAGGCCGCCCGCCACCGTGGTGTCGATGGTGGAGGCCTGGATGACGGCAATAACGCTGCCCTCGAGGCCATTGAACACCAGCGTGCCGGCGGCGGTGACGAGGAAGCTGTCGAAGAACGAGTTCGAGGTCAGCAGGCTCATGGCCTCGCCGATGGCGGCGAGCTTCAGCGACCGGTCGGCGCTGATGCTGATCGTGCCCTGGGCATCGAGCTCTGAATTGTCGACAATGGCGCTGACCGCCTTGTTGACGAGGTTGGCGGCGTAACCCTTCTGCAGGTTCAGTTCGGGGTAGAGGACATGCCCCTGGTCGTCCTTGACGTTGTCCTCGGTGAACGTCGAGGGCTTGGCCCAGGCGAGCGCGGTCGAGCTGTCCGCGGCGCTGAGCGTGATGCCGCCGCCGGTGGCATCGAGCTTCGACCGGCCGACGCTGGCGACCGTCTTGCCGTCGATGACGTTGACGGATTCCTGGCCCTTGGCGGTGAAATTGGTGGCCGAGGTCGCCACCATCGCGATGGACGCGCCCTCCAGCGTTGCGCCCTTGGCGCGGACCTGGGTGTTCTCGGTGGACCGGTTGGTCGTGACGCCGACGAAGTCGGTCTGCGTGTCGCCGCTGATGTCGCCGGTGCTGGCGGCGGAGAGGCCGATGGCGCCCTGCGCCTCGATCGTCGGGGTGGTCGGCGGAATATCGGCGCCCATCACGTCCGGGGCCCCGAGCTTCACTTCGGTGTTGCGGGTGACGGCGGTATCGACGGTCAGCGCCTCGAACAGCACCGAAACGCCGGAACCCACCGGCAACTGCAGGTTGGCATCGGCGCTCACCGTGATGGTGACGTCGGTGTCGTCGGTGGCCGAAGCGACCACCGCCTTGCCGGTCGAGCCGACGGCGCCGGCGCCGGTCTGTGCCAGCTGGGCCGTTGCCGCGAGGGTGATCGAGGTGGTGTCGTTGACCGTCGCGGACACCGCAACGTTCTGCGTGCTGAAGCTCAGCCCCTGCAGCGTGATGTTCTGGACGGTGATGTCGATATCGACATCGGTGTCGGCCCCCAGTTCGATCGTGGCACCCGAAACGGCGACCGAGCCGATATTGACAGTGGCGACGTTGGTCGAGTTCACCGCGATGCCGTCGAGGTCGGCGCCGAAGATAAGGACGCCGCCGGCATTCGACATCGTCACGGCGACCGTGGTGTCGGCATCGGCAAGGATCTTCAGCGCGCCGGTCGCGGCGATGCCGCCCTGCACGTCGATGGTGGCCGAGCTGTTGAACGTGCCGCCCACATTATGGACGCTGCCGCCGGTCGCCGCGACAGTGGCCGTCGCCTGGGCGTGCGCGGTGAGCGTGACGGCGCCGCCACTGATCGCGGCCCCTGCCCCGACGGTGATCGATGCGGCGCTCGCAGCCGCGCCAGTGACGGTGTCGCCGGCGCCGCTCGAATTGCCGGTCGCACTCGAGGAGGCCGTCAGCGTTATGGCACCTGCGCCGGTCGAGAGCGACGCCGCCGCCACCACCTGGATGGCTTCGGCATTGATGGTCAGGTCTTCGCCGTCGAGGCCGGTGGTGCCCTGCACCTTCACCGTGTCGTTGCCGGCATTGCCGTTGACGGTGATATCGAAGTCGCGGGCGCTGCCGAGATTGTTGAGCGTGAGCGTATCGTTGCCGCTGCCCAGCACGAAGATGATGCCGGATGTCGGGGCATCGAAATAGAGCTTCTCGAAGTCCGGGCCGCCATTGATGGCTTCAACGACGAAGTCGTAGCCGGTGTAGCCGAAATCGCCGCCATTGGTCTGTCGGATCTGCAGAGTGGCGTTGGTGACGGCCGACAGATCGACGGTGACGATGCCGCCGCTCTCGGACAGCACCGTCGGCTCGAGGCCATCGAAGCGGAACTGGTTGCCGTCGAGGTTGAAGATGCCCGACTGCGGACCGGTGGGGGTATAGCTGGCGCTGGTGTAGCCGGCCTCGAGCACCATGGTGTCGAAGCCGCCGACGCCGCCATCCATCACGCCATCGAGGGCACCCGCGGGGGTGACGACGAAGGTGTCGCGGTTGCCGGCGGCGCCCTCGAGGTTCTCGGTGCCGGTGAAGGTGACGGTGCCGACGCGGCCGGAATTGGCGCCATCGACGGTCCAGCTGATATCGGCGGTGGTGTCGAACACCACTCGGTCGCTGCCGTCGCCGCCGTCGAAATCGATCATCGGCAGGGTCAGGTCGCCGAACGAGCCGGCATCGATGGTGAGGGTGTCGTTGCCGCGCCCGCCCTGGATCGAGATGGCCGAAATCTCGGCCAGGTCGCCGAACGCCAGCAGCGCCCCGCCCGAGCGATCGCGGATCTCGACGCGCTGCGTCGTGACCGTGCGCGTATCGATCTGCTGGTTCTCTTCGACCAGCCGAACGATCATGTCGTGGCTCAGGCCATCGTCATGCTGGGTCGCGAGGCTGACGCCGAGCACGTCAGCATTCATCAGCAGGCGGGGTTCAAGGGCGTCAAAAATGATGCGGTCGCCGATGCTGGGTCCAGCACGGCGACCTCCAAGGGCGCGGAACAGTTGGTTGGCGGTGAACGGGGCACGCTTCGCATGGCGGCTTTGCGGACGTCCCCACAAACCGCGCGACAAGAACGGATACGACAAGTCCGACCCCTCCAACAGGACGGCACCGCGCTCCTGCGCGACACCCCCAGCACCGGCACCCAAGCACCAGTCTCTGAAAACTTAACGAGCCAGCATGACCGTCGGCTGACAGAAACCGCCAAAACGAGCGGCAAATGCCATGCTTCGGCGTCTCAGCTTACGGCGAATATGGTTAACAAGCCCCAATCAGCGGCCGACGCGGGCCGCCAATCTCACACTTCATTCGACACTGACGCTGATACAATCAAGCGGGCAGCCCGCAATACACTGGGCTGCCTGCACAGAATCAGAGAATCGCCTGATTTGCCTTTATTCGCAATGCCCTATCAGGGGATCGAGGCTTCGTCCGCTGGGGCAGCGGAGCCGGTGGCGCCAATCCGCTCAACCATCGGACCGAAGTTCCTCAAGGACGCCAGATGCGCGTAAATCACCTCGAGCTCATCGGCCTTGGCAAGCTCGCCCAGCGTCTCGGCCGGCAGGGCCTTGAGCTTGTTGCGGTTCACCACCTTGAAGCCGCCGAGCGTTAACGACTGCCCGGACTTGAGGCGCACCTGGGCCTGCATCGGCTCGAACAGGTCGAGATCGGCCAGCTTCTTGCAAAGCGTCTGGGTGCGCTGGAACTGCGCCTGGTAGACCTGCAGGAAATTGAGCACGTTCTTGAGGTACTGGGTGCGCTCGCCGTCCTTGTCGAACAGTCGCTCGCCCTTGCCCTCGGTGTTGACGCCGGAGAAGTCCTCGTCGAGGCAGAGGGTGAAGGTCTTGCCATCGTCGGTCGAGGAAAACACGAACGGGTAGCGGCGGACGAAGGCCGGGATGTACTTGGCGTCCCAGCGGCCTTCCTTGTCGACGTAAAGGTTTTCGCCGTCGCGCACCCCAAGCAGCACGACTGGCACCACGTCGGCCTCGCCGGCGAAGACGATGGGGTAGCTCGTCGAGGCAACGGTGACTTCGGCGGCGACCAGCGGCACGGAGTTGACCTTGCCGGCAAAACCGTAATCGGTACCGGTCTTGATGTACCAGTCGCGATGCCGCTGCTGGCTAACCGGAACCGCGCGCTCGTAAATCAACAGCTGCGTCGCCATGGAATGCTCCCCCAAGAAATCGATCAAGAAAATGCTGGTCAATCGGGTAGGTGATTTGCTGCACCCCGTCTAGGCAGCCTACCCCTCTGCGCGGCCGGTTTCTTTCGGTTTATTGCGCTGCGGCCACGAGCCCCAGCGTGGTGAGCAGTTCACGCGCCGCAGCCGCTCCCGCGCGATTGGCGCCGATGGTGGAGGCTGAGGGACCATAGCCGACAAGGTGGATGCGCGGGTTGGCCTTCACCTCGGTGGCGAGCCGGCCGGTCATGGTGATACCGCCCGAGGCCTCGCGCAGCAGCAGCGGCGCGAGGTGATCCAGCGACGAGCGGAAACCGGTGCACCAGAGAATCACGTCGGCCGCCTGTTCGCTGCCATCGGGCCAGCGGATGCCGGTTTCGGTGAGTTCGGAGAACATCGGGTGCCGCTCGAGCACGCCGCGCGCCTGCATCGCAGCGATAGCCGGCGTCATGCGCAGGCCGGTCACCGAGACGACCGAGGTCGGCGGCAGGCCTTGCCGCACCCGGTCCTCGACCAGCTTGACGGCCGCCCGCCCGGTCTCCTCGTCGAACTGCCCCTCGCGGAACTCGACCGGGCGCCGGGTGACCCAGGTGGTGGCAGTAACGCGGGCGATTTCGTCGAGCAGCTGGATGGCTGAAATGCCGCCGCCGACAATGACCACGCGCTGGCCGCGAAACGCCTCGGCGGTCTTGTAGTCGCGGGTGTGAAGCTGGCGCCCCTTGAACCGGTCCTGCCCCGGATAGTCCGGGATGAACGGCGTCTCCCAGGTGCCGGTAGCGTTGATGATGCCGGCGGCCGAGAACTCGCCGCGATCGGTTTCGATGCGGAAGCGCCCGCCGCGCTCGCACACCACCTTGACGTGCACCGGCCGGAACACCGGCAGGTCGAACGCCCGCTCATAGGCGGCGAAGTATTTCGGCACCGCCACGGCAGCGCCAACGGTGCCGGCCCCCGGCCCTATCGTCTCGGCGAAGCTCAGTCCGGGCAGGTCGTGAATGCGGTTGACGGTCGATAGCGTCAGGCTCGGCAAGCGGAACTGCCAGGCGCCACCGGCCTGTGGCGACTGGTCGAGGACGAGAAAGTCGCGGTTGGCGAGGCCGAGCTTGTTCAGGTGATAAGCCGAGGACAGCCCCGACTGGCCGGCGCCGATCACCGCCACCTGGAGTTTCGGAATTGCACGGGCGGCCGGAGCCCTGCCCGCTTCGACGTCATCCATCCGGCCGCCTCGTTTCTGGTTGCCAACAGATGGGGTCGAAAGCCGGCGGCGTCCAGACGGCATCGTCGCCCTAGCTGGCGAGTCGCTCGGTCTCGCCCGGCTCGAGCGACAGCCGCTCGATCAGTTCCGGCACTCTGTCGGGCGGGACTGGCTTCGAGAGGAAGAAGCCCTGCGCCTCGTCGCAGCCGGAACGGATCCAGTCGAGCTGCGCGGCGTTCTCGACGCCCTCGGCGGTCACCCGCATGCCAAGCGCCTGGCCGAGCCCGATCACCGAGCGGACGATGGCCTGGCTCTCCTCGGACTGCGGCAGGCCGGAGGTGAACGAGCGGTCGATCTTGATCTTCGAAAACGGGAAGCGCTGCAGGTAGCCGAGCGAGGAATAGCCGGTGCCGAAATCGTCGAGCGCGATGCGGATGCCGTTCTCGCGCAGGCGGCGCAGCGTGATCAGGTTGGCGCGACTGTCCTTCAGCAGCACCGACTCGGTGATCTCGAGTTCGAGCCGGCTGGGCGCGAGGCCCGAACGATCGAGGGCATGCGAGATCATGTCGACCAGGTTGTTGTCGCGGAACTGGCGGGTGGACAGGTTGATAGCGATCGAGATGTGCTCGGGCCAGTGCGCTGCCTCGGCGCAGGCGGTGTTGAGTACCCAGTCGCCGATGGCGAGGATCAGGCCGGTTTCCTCGGCGAGCGGAATGAAGCGGTCGGGCGGGATCATGCCGTGGCGTGGATGGCGCCAGCGCAGCAGCGCCTCGAAGCCGCAGACCTTGCCGCGCTTCAGGTCGACGATGGGCTGATAGTGGAGTTCGAACTCGTTGCGCTCAAGCCCCAGCCGGAGGTCGGCACGCAGCGCCTGGCGCTCGTTGAGCCCCGCCTCCATCGCCGGCTCGAAGATACGGAAACTGCCGCGCGCCTCGCCCTTGGCGACATAGAGCGCGATGTCGGCTTCCTTGAGCAGGCGCTCCGGATCGCGGGTGCCGGACAGCGAAATGCCGGCGCTGGCGCCGACCAGCACCGCTTCGCCCGCCACCTCGTGCGGCTTGTTGGCGGCATCGATGATGCGCTTGGCCAGCCGCCGCACCTCGGCGACTTCGGCATAGCCGGTAACGATCACCGCGAACTCGTCGCCGCCCAGCCGCGCCACGGTATCGCCCTGCCCCACGCATCGCCGCAGCCGGCTCGCGGTGCCCAGCAGCACGGTATCGCCGACGGGATGGCCGAGCGTGTCGTTGACTTCCTTGAAGTGGTCGAGGTCGAGCAGCAGCACCGCGACATTGCCCTCTCCGGCCAGCGCCTCGGAGAGCCGCTGGTTGAACAGCGCGCGATTGGCGAGGCCGGTCAGCGAGTCGTGCTGGGCCATGTGCCGCATCTCCTCGCGGGTGCGCCGCTGCTCGGAGATATCGCGGAAGAAAATCGAGAGCGCATCGCTGGTCGGATAGGCCTCGATGCCCAGCCACACCGCGCGATCCTCGACGAACAGCTCGAACCGCACCGGCTCGCCGGTGGCTCAGGCGCGCCGGTAGTTGTCGCCCTCGCCCGAGGTGCGGGCAACCGGGAACAGCTCCCACAGGCTGATGCCATTGCGCAGAATTTCCGGCTTGGCGATGGTCTCGGCGGCGTGCTGGTTGAAGAACACCACCCGCCAGTCGCGATCGATCACCAGCACGCTGTCCGAGGTGCTTTCGAGCACCGTGCTCAACCGCTCCTCGGAGCGCAGCAATTGCTTGCGGCTGCGCTCGACCGAGGCGCGCAGGCGGCGCTGCACGGTGATCATCCAGCTTTCGCGCAGCGCCATGGTCAGCGCGAAAGCCACCGAGAGCAACGCCGCGAGCCAGACATAGGGGCCGCCGAGCAGCGTTTCGGCGAAACTGCCCGCTATAAGCACCCCGGCGATGGCGATGCCCGGCACGGCAGCCTGCGCCAGCCCGCGATCCTGCTGGCGGCGCAGGGTTACCTGCGCGGGAGCACCGGCGAGCGCCAGATGCTCGACCGCAGCCCAGACGATGAGCCCGGCGGATGCGACCCAGAGCAGTTGGGTGGGGCCGCCGAGCTTGTAGGTGCCAGCCATCAGTTCGAGCGCATAGACGTAGTCGGCCGCCGACTCCAGGCCTACCGCAAGCAGCAGTAGCACTAGCGCGAACACCTTGGAGCCCTGCCGGTAGAGCAGCAGGGAGATGACGCCGGACGCCGCGACCGAAAACCACACGGCGGGATAGAGGAATGCCGCCAGGGTGCCGAACTGCGTCAGCACCGAGCCGCGGAAGCTGCCGGTCAGCGCAAACACGCTCCCCAGCCCGATGGCGCAGAAGATGAGGATGAAGTTGTAGAGCTGCAACCGGCTGATCTGCGGCCCGACATTGCCGTACTGGAAGATGCCGGCGGCAAAAAAGAAGGCCATAAGGAAGTAGCTGGCCTCGGGCAGCGAGGGAAAGCTCGGCTGGTATCCCACGACCACGAGAGCGAAATACATGACGTTGCCGGCGAAGTAGAGCGACGAGCCGATGGCGAAGTTCAGCCAGGCGCGGCGGTCGGTACCGGTCGAGCGGCGCGCGGCGAAAAAGCACATCGTCGCCGCCAGCAGCGGCCCGCCGATCTGCGCCACCATGCTCAGGATGGCATAGCCGTCCTGGCCCAGCCCGGCGGCCGGGCCGAAGGCGAACAGTGCCAGCAGCGATGCGTAGACCAGCAGCCCTATGAGCCGCCGGCCAGCGGTGAACGTGCGCAGTCGTCGATACTCCAGTCCATGGGGCTGCAGCATCGACAACAAACGCTACGGAATTGCCTAAGGCGTTTGGCGAAAATTGAGTGAACGCGCCGGCTCAGGCGCCGAGGCGCAACTGGTCGGCGGTGATGCGGTCGAGCAGCGGGCTCAGCTCGCTCGGGGTCTCCGGCCCCTTCAGCCGCTCCTTCAAATGCATGATCGGCTCGGCCAGCACCTCGTCGAGGTCCTCGGAGCATTGGAAGTCGCCGGCCACCGCCTTGACCTTGGAGTTGTCGAACAGGCTCGCGAGGCTCTTGTCGCCCCAGAGCGGCCCGGCCCATTCCGGCTTGTACTTCACCAGCGTGTCGGACGGCACGCAGACGATGCTGGGCTCCGCGCCGATGCCCCGGGCGATGGCCTTGTAGATCTGCGTCCAGGTCCAGGCCATGTCGCCGGTGATGTGGAAATCCTCGCCGATCGCCTTCGATTTGCCGAACAGTCCGATGAACGGGTTGGCGAAATCGACCGAGCGCGTCAGCGTCCACGGCGCCGTGCCGTCGCCGGCGACGAACACCGGCTTGCCCTGCAGCATGCGGCGCGGGATCACGTCGCCCTCGCCCACCATGGTCGGCAGCCCGGTGCGCACGGTGTGGCTCGGCCGCACGATGGTCCAGGGCAGGTTCTTTGAACCCTCGAGCAGCTTCTCGCAGGCGATCTTGGCCTGGCTGTAGCCCCAGAACGGGTTGTGGACAAGCGTGATGCCCTCCTTCACCATGTAGTGGTTCGACTTGTCGTAGACCGAGGCGGACGAGATGAAGACGTACTGCCCGGTATGCCCGGCGAAGGTTTCGATGTCCTCGGCCATCTGCTCGGGCGTGAACACCATGAACTGGGCGACGACGTCGAAATTCCTGTCCCGCAGCTGCCGGTAGGAGGCCGCGTCCTTCATGTCGCCCACGATCGAGGTGACGCCCTCGGGCAGCCCGGCGTCGCGCTGGCCGCGGTTGAACACCGATACGTCATGGCCGGCGGCGACCGCCTTCTCGACGCAGGGAAGCGAAATCTGGCCGGTACCACCGACGAAAAGCACTGAGCTCATGGCTATGACCTGGAATTGGCAAAGGGCGGGAGCAAGGTGCTCCTCCAGCCCCCTGCGGCACGTACCTTAGCCCCGCGGCGGGCGATCGTCCAAGCTCAACCTTCAGCTCAGAGGACGGTAACCTGATAGAGCCGGGCGAGCACCTGTTCCTGCTCGAGTTCGGCCTCGAGCTGCGCCCGGTAGGCCCGCCACCAGGCCGTATCGACGTCGCTCACCATCACCTCGAAGATGGCGACGCGATCGTGGATGATCGCCCGGCTCTCGGGCTTCCACGCGCCCTCGGCCGGCGATTGCAGGAACGCGGTGACGCCACCGAAGCGCTCGACCAACTCGGATTTGATGCGCTCCAGCGTCTCGGGCGGCGTCGGCGTGCCGTCGGCCTTTTCGAGCGGGATGAACAGTTCGACCACGAACATCGCTCAGCTCTTCAGTTTGTCGCGGATGTCGTCGAGCGACTGGATGAAGCGATCGACCTCGCCGCGCAGCGCCATGCGGTCCGCCGGTTTCAGCGCCGCGGCGCTCTGGCGCGGGCGGTTGACCAGCTCGCGCAGCGCCTCTATCTCGCGCTTCAGTCGGGATAGGTCGCCGGTCGCGGACAAGGGCAGCTCCAGTCGGTGAGGCGCCCCGTGTAGCAGCCGCACTATGGAATTCCTATATCATTGGCTGTGCCGCCGGATCGAAACCCTATGCCGGTGCTGCGATACATCCGCTCGACCCGCGCTACTCGCGGAGAGGCATGAAATGGACCAGCCAGTTCCCCCCACCCGACCCGTCCACGCCGACAGCCGCGACTGGAAACGCGGCGTCATGATGATCGCTGCCATCACCTGCCTGCCGTTGGCGCTTGTCGCCATCGTCAGGCTCATCGTCGGCGCCTGATACGGCCCTACTCCACCGACAATGCTGCGTAAGCCGCCTCGGCAGTAGCGGCGCTGCGTAGCGCCGCCTGCACGTGCTTGCTACGCAGGGCGCGCGCGATCAGCGACAGGGCCTTGAGGTGATCGGCCCGGTTGTCGGGCGTCAGCAGCAGCAGCACGATATCGACCGGCCGATCATCGATGGCGTCGAAATCCACCGGTTGGCTCAGCACCATCAGATATCCGAACGACGCCTTGAGCCGCGGCAACGAGGCGTGAGGGACGGCAATCGCCTGCCCGATGCCGGTCGAGCCGAGCGCTTCGCGCCTCAGCAACGCCGCGAGGATGGTGGACACCGGCAGGCCCAGCGCCCGTGCGGCCTGTCCCGCCAGTAGTTCCAGCAGTGCGGGCTTGTTGGGCACCGCGAGCCCGACCGCGACCTGATCGGGGGCAACGATGTCGGTAGTGAGCATGTCAGTTCGCCGGCTCGACCGGATCGGCCTCGCGCATGCGGTAGCCGACGCCGGTCTCGGTGAGGATGTATTCGGGCTGGTCCGGGGTCGCCTCGATCTTCTGTCGCAGTTGCCGGACATAGACGCGCAGGTACTGCACGTCGGTGGTCCCATCCCAGATCTGCTCGAGCAGGTAGCGGTGCGTCAGCACCTTGCCGGCATGCTGCACCATGATGCGCAGGATATCGTACTCCTTGGGTGACAGCTTCACCTCCTTGCCGGCTACCTTGACTATGCGCTTGACTAGGTCGACCGACAGCGCGCCCGCGATGAAGATCGGCCGCTCGCCCTGCTGCGCCAGCCGGTGACGCAGCGCGACCCTGATGCGTGCCACCAGTTCGTTCATGCCGAACGGCTTGGTGACGTAGTCGTCCGCCCCCAGCTCCAGCGCCCGCACGATCCCCGCTTCGTCGGTGCGGCTCGACAGGACCACAACCGGCTGCTCCATTCCCTCGCTGCGCCAGCGGGCGAGCAGGTCGTGGCCACTCATGTCGGGCAGCCCGAGGTCGAGGAGGATGAGGTCTGGCGGCTCGCGCTTCAGCTCCTCGCTGGCGGACCTGGCGTTGCCGGCTTCGATGATCTGATATCCCTGGCTGGTAAGCCCGACCCGCAGCAGCTTGCGGATCGGGGGCTCGTCATCGACAATCAGCAGCTTGACACCCGAGGTGGTCATTTGAGTTCTTCCAGTTTCGTTACCCTGTCGGGCAGCGGCATCCGGATAGTGAATACCGCACCCGAGCGATCGGTACGGTTGGCCGCCACTATGGTGCCGCCCATCGCCTCGATGAACCCCCTGCAGATGGACAGGCCAAGGCCGGTTCCGGCCCGCTGCTGATCGGCCTTCCGCACCCGGTAGAAGCTGTCGAATATCCGCTCGAGATCCTCGGGTGGAATGCCCGGTCCCTCGTCAATCACCTGCAGCACCACCGCCCGCGCCTCGGCCCGCGCCGCCAGCCGGACAGTCGAGCCGATAGGCGCGTACTTGCCGGCATTGTCGAGCAGATTGAACAGCACCTGCTCGAACAGCACCGGGTCGATGTTGACCATGGGCAGTTCGGGCGGGATTTCCGTCTCGATCCGGTGCGCCGCGAGCATCTTGGCTGCCCGCTGCAGCGCCGTCCCCGCTACGTCACCGATGTAGTAGAGCGCGGCGTTCGGCACACTCGCGCCGGATTCTATCCGGGTCATGTCGAGCAGGTTGGCGATGAAGCGGTTGAGGCGCTCGCTCTCGTCGATGACGGTCGCCAGCAGTTCCACCTTGTCGGGTTCCGGCAGGTCGGCCTGGAAATCGCGGAGCGTACCGGCGGCGCCCATGATCGAGGCCAGCGGCGTCTTCAGGTCGTGCGAAATCGAGGTGAGCAGCGCCGAGCGCAGCTTGTCGGCCTCGGCGGCGAGGTTGGCGCGGTCGACATCGGCGACGAGCTGGATGCGCTCGATGGCAATGGCCGCCTGGTCGGTCAGCGCGTCGAGCAGCCGCCGCTCCTCCGGCGTGAACAGCGGCCCCTGCTTGTCGTTGTCGAGCCCGATGACGCCGACGGCGGTTCGGCCGGTGCGGAGCGGCAGGTAGAGCCGTTTCGCGCCCGGCAGCGTATCGGCCCCGCGACCGGCGGCGCGGTCGTTCTCCCAGGCCCAGCGTGCAGCGGCGATGTCGGCCTCGTCGATCTCGTCTTCGGGCGGATAGCCGACGCGCACGGCGATGCCGTCGCCCTCGGGCAGCAGCAGCACGACGCGCACCTTCAGCATCGAGGCGATCTGGTAGGCGGTGGCCCACAGCACGTCGTCGAGCGTACCGGTGCCGGCGAGTTTTCGCGAGAAGAGGTACAGGTCCTCGGTGGTGCGAGCGCGGCGACGGACCGCGGCCGCCTGCCGCTGCACCCGCGCCGTCAGGTTGCTGGCGACGAACGCCACGCCGAGGAAGAAGGCCAGCGCCACGGCGCTGGTGGGGTCCGAGATGTTGAGCGTGTAGAGCGGCTCGAGGAAGAAGAAGTTCAGCACCAGCGCGCTGAGCACCGAGGCGAACAGCGCCGCGCCGATGCCGAAGCTCAGCGCCGAGGCGAGTACCGCCACGAGGAACACCAGCGCGATGTTGCCGATATCGAGCACCCGGTCGAGCAGCAACCCGAAGGCCAGCGCTACGGCGACGAAGCCGGTACTCCACAGGTATGGGATCGGCGAAAAATCCGCCGGCCGGCCCGTCGCGGGAGTGGTGGCGGGACGCGTGCCCTTTTCCTCGTTGCCGGAGATGACGTGCACGCTGATGTCGCCGGCGCGGCGGATCAGCTCGTGCGCCACCGAGCCCTCGAACAGCTCACGCCAGCGCGGCTTTTTCGGCTTCCCGGTGACGATGTGGGTGACGTTGTTGGCGGCGGCATAGCGCACGATCTCGGTCGCCACGTCGGTGCCGGGCAGCACGATGGCCTGCCCGCCCAGTTGCTCGGCGAGCCGCAGTGTCGCGGCCAGCCGGTCCTTCGCGTCCTCGGACGAGGCGGCGAGGCGCGTCGTCTCGACGCTTACCGCCATCCACGGTGCCCGCAGCCGCTCGGCCAGCCGCCGCGCGTAGCGCACCAGCGCCGGACCGCGCGCATGTTCGTCCACCGCCACCAGCACGCGCTCGCCGGCGCCCCACGGGCCGGAGATGGCGTGGCTCTGCATGTGGCTGAGCAACTGGTCATCGACCCGCTGTGCCGTGCGCCGCAGCGCCAGTTCGCGCAGCGCAGTGAGATTGCCGGGGGTGAAGTAGTTCTCGATCGCCCGCTTGGCGGTCGTCGACATGTAGATCTTGCCCTCGCCCATCCGCTTCAGCAGGTCGTCGGGGGTGATGTCGATCACCTCGATGTCGTCGGCCCGGTCGATCACCGAGTCCGGTACCGTCTCGCGCACCCGGATGCCGGTGATCTGCGCTACCACGTCGTTGAGGCTCTCGACGTGCTGCACGTTCATGGTGGTGTAGACGTCGATGCCGGCTTCCAGCAGTTCCTCGACATCGAGATGGCGCTTCGGGTGCCGGCTGCCGGCGGCGTTGGTGTGCGCCAGCTCGTCGATCAGCACCAGCCCAGGCCGCCGTGCCAGGATGGCGTCGATGTCCATCTCCTCGAGCGCCTGCCCCTTGTAGTCGATGCGGGCGCGGGGAATGACCTCGAGGCCGGAAAGCAGCGCCTCGGTATCCTTGCGGCCATGCGTCTCGACCACGCCGACGACCACATCGACGCCCTCGGCGAGCCGTCCCCGGCCAGCCGACAGCATCTCGTAGGTCTTGCCGACGCCTGGCGCCGCGCCGAAAAACACCTTCAGCCGACCGCGGGTTTCGCGATCGGCTGAAGCGAGCAGCGCTTCGGGCGAGGGTCTCTCGTCAGACATGCCTCAACCTATGATGCCGACGCCGCATCCAGCGCAAGGTTGAGCTTGAGCACGTTGACGACCGGCTCGCCGATGAAGCCGAGCAGCGGGGCCTCGACGTGCTGGTCGACCAGCGCCTTCACTTTCGCCTCGTCCATGCCGCGAGCCTTCGCCACGCGGGGCACCTGGAAATACGCCGCCGCGGGCGAGACCTGCGGGTCGAGGCCCGAGCCTGAGGTGGTGACGAGGTCCATCGGCACCGGCGTGCCGGGGTTCTCGGCCTGGAGCACCGCCG
>Ga0123337_10001837_pt1 | contig 25767 bp, 18 predicted proteins | sample frozenSSSSmetaG_FD_89792 | JGI IMG/M metagenome (GOLD analysis project Ga0123337, IMG submission 89792) | Glacier valley bacterial and archeal communities from Borup Fiord, Nunavut, Canada, to study Microbial Dark Matter (Phase II) -... | ecosystem: Environmental > Aquatic > Freshwater > Ice >...
GCATCGCCAACTTCAAGTTCGGCACCAACGGCTCTGGCGCCCCCTCCTACTCCAAGGACATCCACTTCTCCTACAAATTCATCGACGCCCAAAACCAGCCCGTCGGCAAAGGCGGCGGCATGGTCCTCGATTCCCACGCCAAAAACTGGACCGACGTCTCCCGCCGTTTCCTCGTCTCCGAAGGCGCCGCCGCCATCCAACTCATCCCCGTCATCGCGCAGGTCAAATCCGGCTCCCTCGACCTCGGCCAAGTCCTCCTCACCCCCATGCCCGCCACCGAAGCCGAGGCGATGGCCCAGGCCCCGCTCCTCGCCGCCAAAAAACAAACCGAAGACGAAGCGGACATTTTAAAACTGCTGGAGCTCCCCGCAAAAACACCCGCGATCAAAGTCTCCGGCAACCGCCTCGTCACCGCCGCCGGCGCCGACGTGTGGCTGCAAGGCGTCAACGTCCCCAGCCTCGAATGGTCCGCCAAGGGCGAAAGCATCCTGCGCTCGGTCAAGGTCGCGATCGATGACTGGAAGGCCAACGTCATCCGCCTCCCGGTGAACGACGGATTTTGGTTCGGTCGCGGCAAGGCCCCGCAAACCAGCAACGACCAAGAAGCCTACCGCCTCGTGGTGGACAACGCCATCAAACTGGCCGCCGCCCGCGGCGCCTACATCGTCCTCGACCTGCATCGCTTCCACGCCCCCGAAGACAGCGCGGTCGAGTTCTGGAAAGACGCCGCCGCCCGCTACAAAAACAACCCCGCCGTCCTCTTCGACGTCTTTAACGAACCGACCGGCATCCCTTGGGAAATCTGGCAAAAGGGCGGAGACTTTCAGGTGAAACAAAAGGGCAAGACCGAGCTCCTCACCAAACACTCGACAGGCATGCAGGCCCTGATTGATGCGGTCCGCTCCACCGGCGCGAAGAACATCGTCGTCGCCGGCGGCCTCGGCTACGCCTACGACCTGAGCGGCGTCCTCAACGGCTTCGCCCTCACCGACTCCTCGGGCAACGGCATCATGTATGCCACGCATTTCTACAACTGGCACAACGGTTGGCAGAAACACTTCCTGGATGTCGCCGCCAAGTATCCGATCCTCGTCGGCGAGTTCGGCGCGGACATCCATAAGATGGGGTTCATCCCCGCGAAAAATCAGGAAGACCCCTACACGTGGGCGCCCGACGCCCTCGCCCTCGTCCAAAAATACCATCTCAACTACACGGCCTTCTGCATGCACCCCAAGGCCACGCCTGTGCTCATCAAAGACTGGAGCTACGAGCCCACGCCCTTCTGGGGCCAGTTCGTGAAGGACGCCCTCGCCGGAAAAAAGTTCGAACTGAAAAAACTCCGCTGATCCGCATCCGCCCCAATTTTCACGCAAGCCCGCAACGATCACCTGATCCCGCCCACCGCCTGATTTCCCATTTTCCCCGACCGCGTCCCCACGCGGACAGCTACTGCTTTGCCCTCATACAAAATATGAACAACCCAAAACAAACCCACACACCTCCACGACGGACTCTCCTCCGTTCGTTTGTCAGCCTGTTCGCCCTGTCCGCCAGCCTCGTCGCCACCACCCGCGCCGCCGACTGGTATCTGAAAGCCAACCAAGGTGCGTCCAACAGCTGGCTCACCCCGCCCTCCGACTGGACCGCCAATGCCGACGGCACCGGCGCCAACCCCGCCTCTATCTCCGCCGCCGATACCTTCGACACCAACAACCTCCAGCTCCGCACCCCCGCCGTCACCGCCAGCACCACCTTCACCGGCGGCGTGCTCCGCCTCACCGGCGGTGCCTCCGTCATCGGCATGAAGACCGGCGGCACCGCCATCGCCATCGTCCCCAAGCTCGTCTCCACCGGCGGCACCGTGGAAAACTGGGGCGGCGGCGTCCAATACTTCCAAGCCAACGACTACGAAAACCGCTCCGGCTTCACCTCCTTCAAGGCCGCCGCCGGCCGCAGCCTGAAAGTCACTCTCGGCAAGCTCACCGGCTCCGGCGAGACCCGCCTCCTAGGCGACGGCACCATCCGCCTCGATGCCTCCGATGCCGAACGCTACCTCGGCACCGTCCGCGTCTCCACCGGCGCGGTGGACTTCGACAACAACGTCTTCACTTCCGGCCCCCTCGTCGTGGAGACCGGCGCCACCGTCGTCCTCGACCAGGCCGTCTCCTTCGCCGGCCTCACCGTGGCAGGCACCGAGTATCCGCCTGGAAACTATACCTTTGCCGCGCTTCAGGCCGCCCAGCCGGCCGTGTTCGTCACCGGCACCGTCGGCGGCTCCATCACCGTCCGCGCCCCGCGCAACTGGTATCTCACCGTCAGCCAAGGCACCCAGAACTGGACCGAGACCTACCTCGCCAACTGGAACTCCGCCGCCAACGGCTCCGGCGTCGCTCCCACCACCATCAACGGCTACGACACCTACATCGACCAGGTCTCCAATCGCGAGATCCGCACCCCCGCCACCGTCAGCACCTTCGCGGGCGGCGCGCTCGCCCTCGCCAACGGCGCGAAGCTCACGCTCAAGAGCAACGTCAACGTCGTCAGCACGATCCCGGCGTTCGTGAACACCAACTCCCCCGTCATCGTCAACGGCGGCGGCAACTTCCGCCAAAACCTCGCCGTCGGCGATTGGGAGATCACCTCCGGCATCACCAAGCTCTCCGTCGCGACCGGACGCAGCATCGGGGTCACCATCGACTACCTCACCGGCACCGGCGGCATTCAGACCCAGAGCGGCGGCGCGTTTTTCATGAGCATATCCAACGGCTCCGGCTACACCGGCACCCTCGACCACGCCTCCGGATCGCTGCGCTTTGAAACCCCCTCCTCAACCCGCGGCGCGTTCAACGTCGGTTCATCGGCCACCGTCACGCTCGATCACGCGATTTATTTCCCGTCCGTCACCATCGCCGGCGCCGCCCAGCCGGTCGGTATACAGACTTACGCCACGTTGAACGCCGCCTATCCGGTCCAGTTCCCTGCCGGTTCCGCCGCCGGTCTCATCGGTGTCTATGTCCCGGCCGCCGCCCCCGTGCCGATGCACGGTGTCAACATCTCCGGCCCCGAAAGCAACACCGCCAACCTCCCCGGCACCTACGGCTACAACTACGTCTATCCCACCGTCGCCGATTTCGACTACTACCACGCGAAAGGCCTCAACCTCATCCGCATTCCCTTCCGCTGGGAGCGCATGCAGCACGGTCTGAACGTTCCGCTCGACACCGCCCAGCTCGGCTACATGGACACCGCCATCGCCCGCGCCTCGGCGCGCGGCATGAAGGTCATCCTCGACATGCACAACTACGCCGAATGCAATGTATCTGGCGTTAAATACAGATTCGGCAGCGCCGGCTTGCCCGACAGCGCCTTCGCCGATGTCTGGCGCCGTCTCGCCGACCACTACAAGAACGAGCCCGCCATCTACGGCTACGACATCATGAACGAACCCAACGGCCTCGGCGCCGGTGTGTGGGTCACCTACGCCCAGGCCGCCATCTACGCCATCCGCGAAGTCGATCTCAACCACGACATCATCGTCGAGGGCGAGTCGTGGGCCAACGCTTGGGGCTTCGAAACCAAGAACCCCAGCCTCCACACCGTGCGCGACCCCGTCGGCCGCCTGATGTTCTCCGCGCACTCCTACTGGAGCGACAAGGGCACCGATGAATACAAGACCTACGATGCGGAAGCCGCTGACCCGCAGATGGGCGTCACCAACGTCAAACCCTTCGTGGATTGGCTGAAGAAATACGGCTTTAAAGGTTACGTCGGCGAGTATGGCGTCCCCAACGACGATCCCCGCTGGAACGTCGCTCTGGAAAACTTCCTGGACTACCTCGACGCCGAGGGAATCAGCGGCACCTACTGGGCCGCCGGCGCCTGGTATAGCGGCAATCCCATCAGCTGCCAGCCCTCCTCCAACTACACCGTGGACCGCGCCGTCATGAGTGTCCTCCAAACCCATCCGTAATCCTTCGATCTCCCGGGCCGGCGCGTCCTCCGCGCCGGCCCTCTTTATTTCATGTCCTCCTCTCCGTCTTCTTTTTCTTTCCCGAAAAACTTCCTCTGGGGCTCCGCCACCGCCGCCTACCAGATCGAGGGTGCCGCCCGCGAAGACGGCAAAGGCCTTTCCATCTGGGACGTCTATTGCACCCAGTCCGGCAAGATCGCCGGCGCCCAAACCGGCGACACCGCCTGTGACCACTACCACCGCTGGCCCGAGGACATCGTCCTCATGCGCACGCTGGGCCTCAAGTCCTACCGCCTCTCCATCTCCTGGCCGCGCATTCTTCCCAACGGCACCGGTCCGCTCAACGAAGCCGGCATGGCCTTCTACGAAAAACTCGTCGACGCGCTCCTCGAAGCCGGCATCCAGCCGCTCATCACGCTTTTTCACTGGGATCTTCCGCACGAACTCCACTGCAAAGGCGGCTGGCTGAACCGCGACATCGCCAGCTGGTTCGCCGACTACGCCTCGCAGGTCGTCAAGCGTCTCGGCGACCGCGTCTCGCGTTGGTGCACGCTCAACGAAGCCTCCAACGTCGGCTCCCTCGGCCACCACCTCGGCATCCACGCGCCCGGCTTCAGCTACGCGCACCGCGATTATTTCCGCCTCGTTCACCACATGAACCTCGCCCACGGCCGCGCCGTCTCCGTCCTGCGCGCCGGCACGCGCGGCCCCGCCCAGATCGGCCAGGCGTTTAATCAAAATCTCAACATCCCTCTCACCAAAGACGCCGCCGGCATCGAGGCCGCCCGCACCGAGTCCTTCGCCTTCCCCCTCGAAAAACCCTGGTGGTCGTCCCACCTCTGGGTCGATCCGCTTTTCAAAGGCGACTACAGCCCCGAAGTCCGCGCCTTCTACGGCGACGCGCTCGCTGTCGTGCAGTCCGGCGATCTCCGCGAGATGTCCGCGCCGATGGATTATGTTGGCTGGAACTACTACATGGACTGGTCTCAGCAGCAAAAATCCGCCGGCGAACCCGTCACCATGATGAAATGGCAGGTCCAGCCCGAGGGCATGTATTGGGGCCCGAAGCTCCTCACCGAACGCTACGGCCTGCCCGTGGAGATTCTCGAAAACGGACTCGCCTCGATGGACTGGGTCACGACCGACGGCTCCGTCCCCGATGCCATGCGCATCGATCACATGCGCCGCCACCTGCTCGAACTCCGCCGCGCCATCGCCGACGGCATCAACATCCGCGCCTATTATTACTGGTCGTTCATGGACAACTTCGAGTGGTCCGCCGGCTACCTCCCGCGCTTCGGCCTCATCCACGTGGACTACACGACGCAGAAGCGCACGCCGAAGGCCTCCGCCGCGTTCTACCGCGAAGTCATCCGCACCAACGGCTCTATCCTGTAACCCGTAGCGGGGAGCGCCAGCGACCCGATCCCCGACGCCGGCGTTCTTCTTAAACTCAATCTTTCATCTTAAACTGCGGCGCTTCGCGCCGCCCAATCATGTCCTCCACCGCCCCCTTCCAATCTCCAATCGAGAGAACGAGAACGATTACGAGAAAGAGAACGATTCCCAATCCGCCCGCTCTCCTCCGTCCATTAAGCGTTAAAAATTAAAAGTTCAGCGTTAAGCGTTGATCCCCTCCCCGCCCTCTCTCCCTTCCCATGCCCTCCGCCTCCTTCCCCTCCTTCATCGAATTCCACAACACCCCCGCCCCCGAGCCTTCCCCCGGCGGCGCCGGCTGGATTCTCCCGCGCTACCCGCGTGCGGTTTACGAAACCCTCGGCTCCCCCGGCTTCCTCACCGCCCAGGAATCCACCGGCGTGGAACTGCGCTTCGTGACCGACGCCCGCCACCTCCGCGTGTTCGTATCCGCGCTCGAACGCGCCACCGAGGTCACCATCTTCAAGGGCGACTACCACCACGTCGGCTACACCCTCGCCGCCGGCACGGTCCAATGCCTCCACCTCACGCCCCCCGATCTCTTCGCCAAGGTCCGCCCCGAGGCCCTGCGCAAATCCTTCCACCCCGACGTCTGGCGCGTCGTCTTTGATCGCGGCACGATGGTCTTCCACGGCATCGACACGTTCGGCGCCGCCATCCGCCCTCCGCGCCCCGACGAAAAACCTGCCCTCCGCTGGCTCGCCTACGGTTCCTCGATCACCCACTCCTCGCGCAACGGCTACCCGCACCGCGCCGCCGCCCGCCTCAACGTCGACGTGCAAAACAAAGGCCTCGCCGGCTCTTGCTACATCGAGCCCACCGCCGCCGAATTCATCGCCACCGGCTGCGACTGGGATTTCGTCACACTCGAAATGGGCGTTAACTTACGCGCCACCCACACCCCCGAAGAATTCGAACGCCGCGCCCGCCACATCGTCGCCCGCTGCACCGCCGCAAAACCCGGACGCCCCGTCGTGCTCATCACCCTCTTCCAAAACGCCGCCCACCAGCTGATCGAGCCCGACGCGATCACCGCCAAACAGGAAGCCTTCAACGCCATCCTCCGCCAAATCGCCCGCGAGTTTGCGGACCGCCACGTCCACCTCATCGAAGGCACCGACATCGTGGACGACCTCAGCTACCTCACCTCTGATCTGCTTCACCCCAATGATTTCGGCCACGCCCGCATGGCCGAAAACCTCTCCCGCCTCCTCCTTCCCCTCGTCTCCTCCCTCCGCACCCCCGGCGGCATCAGCCGCCCCTCCGCTCAATCGTGAAGGCCATTGGCCGAAACCACTCCCAGAGACAGAGCGCGACAGCGCGTAGATGGCTACATGCACGGCATGTAGCCCCGAAGCGCCAGCGAAGTGGGTGCCTGCCGGCGGGTGCTCTTTGGGCGACGGCAGAAACAATCGCCCCATTGGGCGATTCCATGAGTGGTTAAAACTCCGTCTTTCGTATGCTTAGCCTCCGAACCGTTCTTCATCTCATCCTTACATTGGGGTTCGCCGTCTCCATCCTCCGAGCCGCCCCCGACGAACCCACCCGCATCGGCGTCCTCCAAGCCACCCCCGCCCAAGCCCCCTCCCTCGCCGACGCCGGCGTCACCCTCACCGTCCTCTCCGTCTCCTGGGACCGCTTCGAACCCACCGCAGGCGCGCCAGATAAAACCTACATCCGCCAACTCCGCGCCGAAATCTTCGCCTACCGCCACGCCGGCCTCCAAGTCATCCTCGATCCCGGTTTCCAATACCCACCCGCCTGGCTTTTCGACCTGCCCGACAGCCGCTACCAAAACCAATACGGAGACGCCTTCGACGACCGCCGCTCCGGCATGCACGTCGCCAACTCCGTCTTCAACGCCGCCATCCGCGAACGTCAGGCCACTCACCTCGCCACGCTCTTCCGTGAACTCGGCCCCGATTTCTTCGCGGTGCGTCTCGGCGGCGGCTGGTTCAACGAACTCAACTACCCGCCCGCCACCTTCGCCGATCACGCCAACTGCTACTGGGCCTTCGATTCCATTGCTCAAGGCACCAAACCCGGACTCCCTGCCGGTATTACCGCCTGCCCCGTCTCCGGCTGGAAACCTGGAGACACCTCGCCCGACCACGTCTCCGCCCGCCGCTTCCTCGATTGGTATCTCGCCAGCCTTCAAAATTACCACGACTGGCAGATCTCCACCGTCCGCCATCTCTACGCCGGCCCGCTCATGATGATGTATCCCTCCTGGGGCATCCGCCCCGGCCAGCTCGAACCCGCCATTACCTCCGATCTTTCCGGCCTCACCTCTCCCGAGAAAAACGGCGAGATCCAGCGCGGCTTCGACTTCGCCCGCTTCATCGGCGGCATCCGCTATCCGCAGGTCTGGGTTCACTGCACCTGGCTCGATGCCAACCCCGCGTGGAGCGACGAAACCAGCCGCGATCCCGCCCGCTGGAGTCCCGTCCATTATCTCGCCTCCCTCGCCCGCAGCCACATGCCGCCGCTCACCGTCTCCGCCGAAAACACCGGCGGCGGCGGCCCTGAAATCCTCCGCCTCTGCGCCGAACGCAGCCGCGCCTACGACCTCAAAACCATGTTCTGGGCCTTCGCCCCCGACCTCTTCGACGGACGCCCGCCCGAACTCAAAGACCTCCACCCGGCCTTCCTGCCGTGAACCGCGTTTCCCTAATCCTCCTTTTCGCCCTCGGCTCATCCGCGACCATCGCCTTCGCCGGCGGTCCGCCAGTCACCTACGAAGCCGAGTCCGGCATTCTCCTCGGACACACCCGCATCGCTCACGAAAAACCCGACGGCTCCGGTCGAAGCTTCGTCACCGATTTCAAAAACCCGGGCGACGGCGTGGACATCCCCGTCCACGTGCCCTTCGCCGGCTTCTATTTTCTTGAACTCGGTTACGCCTGCGGCTCCGACAAAGTCATCCCCGTCTCCGTCAACGGCAACGCCCAAGGCCCCGAACGCTTCCCCAAAACCACCGGCTTCGCCACCCGCCGCTACGGCCGCGTCATCCTCAAAGACGGTGACAACACCATCCGCATCGGCACCGACTGGGGCTACGCTGACATCGACTTCATCCGCCTCTCGCCCGCCGACGCCCCCGGCCCCTTCCACCTCGCCGCCACCCCCGTCAACCCCGACGCCTCACCCGAAGCCCGCCAACTATTCATCGCGCTCACGCATGAATTCGGCCGCCGCACCTTCGCCGGCCAGCACGACTCCGACCTCAAAAACCTCCCGCGCCTCAAAACCATCGCCGGCCTTACCAACGGCGCCGCGCCGGCCATCCTCGGACTCGACCTGCTCTACTACTCGCAAGCCTGGAACCACCCCGACGGCGACGGTGCCATCGAAAAAGCCCGCGACTGGGCGCTGAAAAGCCACGGCATCGTCCAACTCTCATGGCACTGGTTTTCCCCCTTTGGTGCGACCGGCCCCGTGTGGTCCTCTTTCTCCACCAACAAGACCACCTTCGACGCCCGCCTCCTCGCCGACGAAACTTCCCCCGAATACCAAGCCGTGATCGCCGACCTCGACCGCATCGCCGCCAAACTCCAAATCCTCCGCGACGCCCACGTCCCCGTGCTCTGGCGCCCGCTGCACGAAGCCGAAGGCGGCTGGTTCTGGTGGGGCGCGCACGGCCCCGAGATCACCAAGCGACTCTACCGCCTGATGTTCGACCGCTTCACGCGCGTGCACCACCTCGACAACCTCCTCTGGGTCTGGACCACCACCGACAACGACCAAGCCCTCGACTGGTATCCAGGCGACGAGTGCGTCGATATCATCGCCCCCGACATCTATCTTCCCGCCGGCTCACAAGGCGACCTCTTCACCACTTTCGACCGCCTGCGAGAACTCTCCGGCGGCCGCAAACCCATCGCCCTCGGCGAATGCGGCGTCATCCCGCAATTGTCTGTAAAATCCCCCTGGTTGTGGTTCCTCGTCTGGGACGACTTTATCGCCCGCCCCGACATGAATCCCCCCGCCCTCGTCGCCAAAACCTACTCCGATCCCCGTGTCATTCCCCTCTCGAGTTTGCATACTCCATGATCAACTTTATCCCCGTATGTATATTAAAAAACACGGCGATTTCCGTTATTATATACCAAATATTGGCTACGGGAATTTTTTATAATAAAATTCACGCACCTTAATCCCAACTACATTACACTCCAAACATCCTAGGCTCACGAGCAGCACATCCTTAAAGCTCACGAAAATCACTCAAAAGCTTATTTTTCAATGGATTTAAAATGGCATGACGCTGAGTCGAGCAAAGCTGATCCCCAATAGTTGAGAAATGGATCATGTGATTTACTGGATCATTCTCTACACGTATATCAACAGCTGTAGCACATCTCCCGTTCGGCGTTTTGCACAGAAAGACATTTATCTGATACTTGGCATTAAGGTCCAAATTTTGCGGTTCGTCTTGGGCGCCCAAATAACTAATAAGTGGCGAGACAGAATGAATGCATGTTTGAACTGGCCCAGGATCACCATTCGGAAAATCAATGGCATAAAATTCCATCGGTGTATCACGGTTTAATCTACGCAAAATTTTACGTTTTTTAAACTCATTCCCTGTATCGCAAAGATTAACTGACCAAAAAATAAAGCAATAATCCGTCACTTTACGGTGAGGACTTTCTGCGCATTCTGCAATTTCATAAAACCCACCAAACGAAGCAAGGAGAGTGGATTGGATTTGAATCTCCTCACCAAGAAGGGCACCCGTAAGCAAAAGTGCAACCCTAACATTACAATCAGGATATTGACTCTGATCTTCCAGAACGGGCGCCAATGAAATAATGAACTCCCGCAACAACGGAACCCCTGAACCAGCAGCCAACACCTCCCCAATTCCGGGTATGTAGAGCTCTTGGCAATTGATCGGCTCCAAACATCCTCGATTAGGCTCTGTAGCCATGATGAGAAGCGATATCCGCCTCTCTGAAATTGCATTCCAATAAGTCCCGCGAAGGATGCTCTGAATAGACTCAAGGGAGATGTAGGAACCAACAAAGCAATTGGCAAAAGTCGCAATTATCTCTTGGCAGAGATTAACATCACCAGCATATGCAATGGTTAGATTGTCATTAATAATAATTTTTTCGGCTAAAGAATAAGCCCTCGGATTATTCCCATATTCTAACAATGAGTGTGTATCCCCTATAGAAAATAGTCTAAGCTCAGGGTCTCCCCTTACAGTCGATGTAAGACAATCGCCCATTAGAATAATAGAATTCTGTGAAGCGATAGAAAGAATCAGTGTCATGAGATAAAAATCGCTTCAATAACCTGCCCGCCTTCTATTAGATAAAATCGTCTCCCAATTCGAGGCGGGTGCGTTTGGCGGACAGCCAGTCCTTGGTCTCTTTATAATCCAGATTGCGGCCGCTGGTGCCGGAAAGCTGGAGAAGTTCTTCCAGCGATACCATGCGGTCGAGACGTCCGATGAGATACATGGCGCGCAGCGTGGCCTTGTCCGGCCCGCATAGCCGCCACACGGATCGCCCCTCGCTCAAAGCGAGGGCCAAGAGGTCGCGTTCTCCGGCGTCGAGAGCCACTTTTCCCCCTAGCTCTTCCAGCAGGCGAAATCGCATGGCATCATCCACGGGACGCACCTCCAACTCCGTGGACAAAACAGCGGCAGTTTTATCAACCAAAACGTGTCCCGCCCGATTGGGGCGCGTGGCTTCCTCGACACAGACGGGCACCGTCACCAGATGGAAGGCTTGGCGAAGCGCATTCCACCCTTTGACGGTGTGGGCGTCGCCGATGGCGTTGGTGTCGATCAGGACCTGATCTCCGCGTTTGAGCATGAGGACGGCGGAGAGGTCAGTCTTCGGTCGGGTCTTTGAGGCCGTAGGCGGTGAAGAGACCCGCCAATTCCGGCCGATCATATTCCAGCATGTCGGCCGCGTGGTTGACGGTGAGGCGGCCCTGCGCGAGGGCACGGTGCAGGCGTTGCACAAAACTGCGATCAAACGGCAGCGACATATCCGCCGCATCCGCCGCCTCGGCGGTGCGGGAGAGCGAATCGCCGGCGAGAGATTCGGCCTCCGCGCGCTTGAGATAACGGTCGCCGACCAAGCGCCAGTAAGCCGCTTGGCCGGACACATCAAAGTGACGGGCCACATGGAGCACGCGCTCGCGCAAGGTGCCTCGCGCCGTGCTCCATGTTTTGCGGAGGACCGGCCCTGGCATCAGAAGATGGGCGGTAAAGGCGTCCGCGAGCTGCTCCACCTTGGGCTTTTTACCTTCGATTTCTTCGACGTCGCGCGGCGGTGGAGGCAAATCCGCCCAAGTGAGCAAGTGAAAGAATTCGTGCCCAAGTGTGTAGTTGCGGCGATAGGCCGGCTCGCGGCGATTGAGGAGAATAACATCCCCATCGTCCAAGTGACAGGCGGCTCCGGAGATGCCGTCGGGAGCATCCACTTCGAGCACCAGCACATTATGCCGTCGCTCGATCGCTTCGCGCAGCTTGGTCGCGGGACGTGGGCCAAGCTCCCAATTTACGGAGAACCGATAACCAAACATGCCGACAGTTTCTAAAGGAGTGGTCTTGGTAATCCCGCGCAGGCCGTTGAACATCGGAGGCGCGGCTTCGTCCAGAAGGGTTCGCAGGCGACGATGGGTCTCGATAAGCTTGCGGGCTTGGCGTTCGAAGGCGGCAAAGTCAGCGGTCTCGCGGCGGGCACGATAAGAGAATGCTTGTTCCTCTACCACACGGTGCGGATCGGTGAAAAACTCCAAAGGCTGCTCCAACTCTCGAATGAGAATGAGCATCTCCTCGGGGGTGACCTTGCGATCCCCGGTTTCGAGCGGGGTGATCGTCTGGCGGTCAGCGATGCCGAGGGCTTCGGCGAGCTGGACTTGGGTCCAGCCCTTGGTCTCGCGAGCGAGACGAATACGCGCACCAATCAAGCTGTGCAGGGAGTGAGAAGATGCGGACATGGCGAACAGGGGGAAGATCGAGCAATGAATCTTGCTTTTAATAAAAAGCAAGAAATATGCCGCAAGCCGTAGATGCCCTCATCGGCCCGAACACACTCCGATCCACGGATCGTCACTCTCGCTCGCCTTCCGGATATGCAACCCCTACCGCTTTCTCCCCAAATTGCCCCACCTCTGCAGGCCCCACTTTTCTCCATGATCAACCTGATCCACGCAACCACACCCGAAACTGAAATCGCCGCCATCCTCGCCGCCACCGCCGGCCGGCCCTCGCTGCCTCTCCTCGGCGATCCCGTCTGGACCGCCGCACGCGACAATCCCTCCGTCTCGTCCTGGCTGCCCCAGCTCACCGCCAGCGCTACCGCCGAAGCCGACGAACCGCTGCCCGCACTCCCCGACGAACTCTACGCCGATTTCTTCAAAACCGGCGCACGCCTGCCCTTCGAAAAACCCTACTTCGAGCGCCGCCGCCGCCTGAGCCGCGCCGCCATCGCCGTTCTCCTTGGCGAAAACGCCACCCGCCCCCGCCTGCTGCCGTCCTTCCTTCGCAAGCTCGGCGAGATCATGGACGAGACTTCGTGGTCCCTGCCCGCGCACGTCTGGACCGAGCCCACCGGAAAAAATCCGTGGATGATCGATCTCTTCGCCGCCGAGACCGCCAACAACTTCGCCGACCTGCTGGTCGTGTTCGCCGCCGTGATTCCGACTGATCTCGCGCAACGCATTAAAACCCGCCTGCACGTCCAAATCTTCGAGAACTACGTCAATCCTCGCGCCGGATTCACCTGGCTCAACATCACCAACAACTGGAACGCCGTCTGCCACCAAGGCGTGCTCGGTGCCGCCTTCGCCATCGAGGAAGACCACGCGCTCGTCGCCCGTATGCTGTCGCTTGCCGCCGCCCGCCTGCCTGCATTTCTCGGCGGCTACGGCGCCGACGGCTCCACCTCCGAAGGCCCCGGCTATTGGTCCTACGGCTTCGGCTGGTTCGCCGAACTCAACGCCCAGCTCGAACACCGCACGCGCGGACAACTCTCCGTCTTCGAAGGCGACGCGAAAGTAGCCGCCATCGCCCGCTTCGCTCCGCAGGTGACGCTCGCCGAAGGCCATTTCGTGAACTTCTCCGACGGCGGCCGCACCGGTCGCCTCAGCCCTTCGCTGCTCACCTACCTCGGCCGGCGCCTCGCCGATCCCGTGCTCGTCGCGCAAGGTGCCGCGCTCTACCGCCATCAGGCCGACACCGGCCTCGACCTTAGCATCCTCCGCACCGACTTCTTCTTCCTCACCCGTCTCGTGCTTCGCGCGCCCGTTGCCGCCGTCATCACGGCCGCCCGCGAGCCTGTGCAACCTGATTCCTATTTCCCCGACTATGGCGCGATCGTCACGCGCGGCGTGGACGCACGCGGACACCTCTGGGAATTCGCCGCCAAAGGCGGGCACAACGACGAGCACCACAACCACAACGACTGCGGCAGTTTTCTCCTCAACATCGACGGCGCCCCCGCGCTCATCGAAATCGGCTCGCCGGAATACACCCGCGCCTTCTTCAGCGACAAACGCTACGAGTTCCTCGCCGCCCGCTCCCTCGGCCACTCCGTGCCTTTCGTAAACGGCTGTGAACAACCCGCCGGCCGCGAGTTCGCCGCCACCCTCATCAAGACCGATGTCGGCGGCGACCGCGTCGAGTTCACCGTCGATCTCACGAAATGCTATCCACCCGCCGCCCGCTGCAAAAAACTCGTGCGCACCTGGCTCTTCGAAAAATCCGCCGGCCGCCTCATTGTCACCGACACCTACGAACTCGACGGCCCCGGCACGATTGAGTCCGTGCTCATCTGTAATGACACCGTCACCCGTGACGGCGCGGATGCGCTCATCGCCACGCCCAAAGCTACGCTCCGTATCATGCCCGCCGCCGGCACCGTTCTCGCGAACGTCGAAACCTGCGACTACCGCGGCCACCACGGCACCGACGAAAAAATCCAGCGCCTGCGTTTCGCTCCCGAATCGGGCGGCACCACGGCGGGCTCAGTCGGCTATTCGATCACCATCGCGTAGATCGCCAGGCCGCCCGTCACTTCGCGGGCGCCTGAAGCTGCCAGCTTTGGTGCGTGTATTCCATGAGCTCGATGCGGTTTCCATCGGGATCGGCGGTCCACATCTGGAGCGAATGATCGTAGCCGGTGCGGATCTCGCCCACCTCAAGGCCGCGCGCGATCAGGGTTTTCTTCAGGTCGGCGATGCCGGTGACTTCGAGGCAGACATGCCCGTAACGGTTGCCGGCGTGGAGCGGATTCATGTCGCCGCCCCACTGCTTGGCGGCGAGCACCTGGTCGAAGATCTCGATGAACGTCGTGTCACCGCACGCGAGGTAGGTGCCGTAGGTGGCTCCGTCGGCGTTGACGAATGTGAACGCAACCTTGAGGCCAAGTCCGTCGCGATAAAAAGCGACGAGCCGGTCAAGGTCATTCGTGACGAGACAAAGATGGGCGAGGCGGCGGATCATGCGGAAATCACGGGCGATTTTTACGGCTTAAGCGACTTCGGGCCGTCCTCCGGACTCGCGAGATCCTTGCGCTGCCAGACGCGCACGTAATCGATCACGAGGTCGGCCGGCAACGTGGCCGGATCAAGCGGATCGTATTCGAAGCCGCCGGGGAGCATGTCGAACATGATATACGACTGCACCGAGCCGACGCGCGAAGAATCCCAGCTCCCGCCCAGGCGGCCTTGCGAATACACGGAGACGTGACCGGGCGTCCACAGCATGCCGATGGTGAAGAAGCCGTCCTTGTCGGGCAGGTTGTAGTGGAAACTCGTGCCGGCGGACTTGTGAAACTTGCCGTAGGAATCCCAGTGCATGCCGAAGGTCGTGCGATACGGTCCCCACATCGACTGGCCTTCGAACACGTCGAACTCCATGCCGCCGTCCTTCGTGTCGGTGCGACGATATTTGGGCCAGCTCGCGGGGCCACGCTCGGGCATGAGCCAGAAGGCGGGGAACATGCTGGGCACGTTGGGCAGCTTCACGCGGACCTCGTAGTAGCCGTAGCGCTGGGTCCACTTGCCGTAGGTGTCGAGCCAGCCGGTGGCAAACTCGGTGGCCTTGCCGGCGGGGTCGTCGTTGTGGTGGCTGGCGCGCTTCTCGATGCGCAGGCGGGCAAACCCGCCGCCGAGGATGATGTTGTCCTTGGAGAAACCAACGCGCTGGTCCCAGTAGTTTCCACTGTAGGGATTCCACTTGGTTTCGTCGTAGGCGGTGCCATCGAAGTTGTCCTCGAAGGTCTTCACCCACTCGCCGGCGACGGGCGGACGCTGGCCAAGCCAGGCCGGCGAAGGTTCGACGGGAGGAACGCTCGCACCGATGGAGAGGATTTGAAAGGTGGCGGGTTTGGTCGCATCGGCCGGCGCAAACAGAACACCGGTGGTCTGATGGCTGCTGAAGCGGACCCCGGGCGTCTCCTTCACGCCCCAACTCTTCTTAACCTCCAAGACGTCTTGCGCGGGATCGGCGAGGATCTCAAACGGGGTTGTAGGAATGAATGAAATCACGATGTCGGCCGTCGCGCCCGGAGCGACAGGCTTTTCGGTGGTGCCGAGATCGGAAACGCCACCGCGGCTGGTGAGCTGGACGGTGAGCGAAGCCGGGACGGAGCCGGTGTTCTTCACGCGGGCCTTCACCTGAAGAAAATTACCGAGATCCCAGAAACCCTGCGCCGGACGAAGCAGCACGTTTTGATCGGGCTTGCCGGTGAACGTGACGTCTACGGGTTTGCCTGCGCCGGTGGCCACGGCCTTGGCACCCGCGCGGGCGACGAGTTGTTTGCCCGCAGCGAACGGCGCGGAACCACCGAAGATGAGCCCGTTCTCAGGACGCGTGCGAACGAGGTCGGGGTTGAGCGGCGCCTGCTCCCCGGTGACACCGCCGGCAACGAGGCCGTCGAGGCGGAAGGTTCGGGCCTCCTTTTCGTTTTTTCCGGTGAAGATCAGCAGCTTGGTGATGGCGGCGGCGTTGACGGGATTGGAGCCCTTGCCCGGCGTGGCGAAATAGGCGCGGGCTTTGCCGGACTCACCGGGTTTCAAATAGGCCGAACCGCCGCAGGTATCCGTCCCGCTGTCGACCCGCAGCGAGACGCTGATGACGATGGAACTGGTGTTGGTGACGCGGACCTCAATGTAGCCGGCGCCCGTGAGATCGTAGGGAGTGGCGGGGGTTAAACTGATTCCAGGGAAACCCGCGGGCCCGGCGGCGACCGTGATATCAAGGCCGGCGGCGGACGGAGCCAGCGAAACCACATTCGGATTCGACGGCTCCGCCTGGGAAAGATCGGCAAAAGAACGCGCAGCCGTCTCGGACGTCGGCGACGGCAGGACATTTTCCGCACGCACCAACGGCGGGACGAACAGGACAATCAACAGGAGCAGGGAGGATTTCATGGAAAGAGGAATCAGCGGTTTGCGGCCTCGAGCATGGCGCGCACGGCGGGCCAGGTGACTTCGAGACTGCCGTTTTTGTCGGAGTGAGTGCCGTCAGGGATGATCTTATGAAGACGGGGTAAATCGGTCTCCTTGATCTTCAGTCGCACGGAATCGGAGGCGAGCAAGAGAACGACCAAGGAGGGGAGTTTCATGGACTGTAGATGGACCGGGCGCCGATCTTACGGAGTCGCTTCGTAAACGCGGAGGTTGCTGAACGTGATGTCGCCGTTTTGGAGACCGTCATCAAAATCATTGATGAAGATCAGCCGGGTCATCGTGCCGGTATAGAAACCGCCGAGCGGGATGCGGTAGTGTTTTACGCCGGCGGTCTGCGTCGAGTAGGTCTTGAACTGCTGCTTGCCGATGTTCTGTCCGCCGGAGAGCTGGAACGTATGCGTAGGCCAGTAGGTGCTGGAGTCGGCCGGCATCAGGCCGATGCCGTAAACCTCCGCCTGCGTGGATGCGGCGACGTCAAACTCGAGCACGGTGTTGGCGGTGACGTTGTAGGTGTAGGGAGCGATCTTCCAACCATTGCCTTGAAGCCGGATGCCGGTGCCGCCATTGACCAGGGTCATCGTAGCGGTGCCTTGTCCGGCGACGTTGGCAAACGTGAGCGCGGACAAATTGATCACCGGCGCAGTGGACGGCGGAGTGGGCGCGGGCAACGCAGGTAACGGCGAACCCACCATGAAGCGCGCGGCCAGACCGAGGTAGGTGCCGGGCACGACCCCGGTGGTGTCGGATACGGAGAACTTGATCGTGTATAGACCGGGCGTGAAGTTGGCCGGAATCGTGTAGCTGAATGTCAGTGGCCGCGAAGAGTTGGCCGGCACGTTGTCGACGAACTGATAGGTATCCGAATACTGCGGCGTGCCAAAGAAACCCTGGACATACATATGGATGCTGGCGCGGGTGACGGGCGCGTTGCCGACGAGCAGCGCGGTGTTGACCGTAACCGTGTCGCCCGGCGCGAGCGAACCGGCGGTGACGGTGGTGCGACCGAAAGCCATGGGCATCGGCGCGACAGGGGTGAGGTCGTTATATTGGTAGGCGCGGACGTAATCGACGTCGAAGTAGTTGGGGAACTGCGTCGTGAAGTCGGGCGCAACCGGCCAGCTGCCGCCGAGCGCGAGGTTTACAAGGAGATACATGGGGGCGGACGACACGAGCTGCGTGACACGCTTACGTTCGACGCCATCCAGGTAAAAAATGAGTTCACCCGGACGCCAAGACACGGCGTAGGTGTGGTAATCGTAACTGTAGTCGGGGCCGGTGGTGGTGGCGGCGGTCGAGGTTTTACCCGTGGGGTTGCCGGCGGTGACAAGCGAAGGATCGATGTAGTGGTAGGTCTGATGAACCGTGAGCGGATCCTGCCCGAGGCATTCCATCACGTCGATTTCCGGCGGCCAGCCACCGTTCTGCTGCAAGAGCCAGAAGGCCGGCCAAGTGCCGCGTCCGTCGTTTACTTTGGCACGCATCTCGAAATACCCGTAGGTCTGCACGAAACGGCCGTAGGTGCTGATAGCCCCCGAGGTGTAGCTCTTGCCAGCGAAGGCCCGCTTGTCGCCCCGGATGCGCAAGGCGGTGCCGGAAAACTCGAACGAATCCGGAGTGTAGGCTTCGAGTTCGCTGTTGATGGTGGCGGCGCCGACAAAATGGGGAGCCCATTTTGCCTGGTCGAGAGAGGCGCTCTCGAATTCATCGTCGAAGGTGAGCGTCATGCCTGGAATCACGGGCGGAACGGTGCCTCCCGGCGGAACGTAGGCCGTGATGGTGAAGGCGGAAAGCGCGGCGCTTTGCAGGGCCTCGCTGGAGATCGCCGGATAGAGCGCGGTGTCGGCGTAAAAAGTGGCCGAGGTGGTAAACGCCGGAATTGTGATCGTGCCGACGACGGTGTTCGCCGCGAGATTCGTAAGCGTCACCGTGCCGGTCCACGCGCTCGCAGAGGCGCCCCGGTTAAGCGCGAAAGTGAGGCGAAGCGGATTGGATGCGTTGCCCCCCGCGCCCGAGTTGATGCCCAGCGCGGTGCCGGGGACGTTCAGCGTGAAGCTGGTTACGGGCGAGCCGTTGCTTTGGTAGAAGCCGATGCGATACGCGTCGGTTCCGCTCCCGCGCGCAAAAAAAGCCCGGAAGTTGGTGGCGCCCGAGGTTGCGCCATAAAGATAGGTGAGGCTGGTGATCACCGTCGTTCCACCGGTCGCGGCGGACTGGATGAAATCAAAATCCAGGCAGCTTGTGAGCGCGGGCGTGAGCGTGGCATTCACCGGCGTCTGCCACACGGCATATTGAGTGGCGGTCTGCGCAGTGTTCACCGAAAGCCCCATCGGCGAGTTCACCGTGAAACTATTCGCTCCCGAGACCAAGGCCCAAGCCGGGCCGGATGCAGGCTGGCCATTAAGCGTGCCTGACGCATAGCCCTCGGCGACGGTGAAGTTGACCTCGGTGGCGGTGAGAACAACGGGGGACAAGAACAGAGCGGTCGCCACAATGGCGGCGCGTAGAACGGACGGGGCGGGGTATGCCCGACGGGGTAATGTCGTCATGGTCTCCACACCATAACCAAAATCGTCCAATGAAGGCAGTCCGCTGCCGACCGGCGTTGTGCCGTTTGCCGATGAGATGGTTCAGACCGGCAAACGCGACCGCCCCTTAAACAAACGCGCCCTGCGCGCGCAGCGTTTCGCGCAGCAGTTTCACGTCGAGATCGCGCGTGGATTTCAGGCCAAGCTTCACGCACAGCGCCGCCGCCGCGCCCACGCCTTCGCCGATCGCCATGACCTGCGGCGTGATGCGGATCGCCGCGTGCGCCTCGTGCGAACTGTCGATGCAACGGGACGCCACCAGCAGATTGTCCAAGCCCTGCGCGCGCGTGCAGCGGTAGGGGATCTCATACCACTTCCCTGCCGGGGGATGAATGCGCACCGTGCCTTCGCCCGTCGGGCTGTGGATGTCGATGAACCAGTCGCCGCGCGCGATGCAGTCCTCGAACGGCACCACGTCGATGATGTCTTTGGCGGTGACCGTATAGTCGCAGCGGATGCGGCGGGTCTCGCGCACACCAATGTGCGGCGCGGTCTCGGAAACGACTGCGTGCTCGAAGCCCGGGATGTGCTTTCGCAGGAATGCCGCCACCTCGGCCACCTGTCGGCGGCCCTCGATCATCGCCTCGGTGACGTCGCGCAGCTTGGTGCCGTCCTTGTTGATGATGCGCGTGGTGTTGAAGTTCCACTCGCCGGGCCTCGGGTTGCGCGATGAAAGGACGTCCTCTCGCGGCACGGTGACCTCGCCGCGGGCCTTGGCGGCCTGCCATGCCTTCGCGAAATCCTGGTCGGCTTTCTTCGACGCGACCGCCCGCTCGTCGTCCACACCGGTCATCTTGAAAATCATCGTCATCGGCTGCACGCCGCCGTCGCTCTCGCGGCCCTTGTCCGACGCGACGCCCGCCAGCACACTCACATCACCGTCGCCCGACGAATCGACGATCATCTTCGCCAGGATGACCTGCCTGCCTTCCTTCGACTCGATGATCACACCGCGCACGCGGCTGCCGTCACGGATGACCCCCGCCACCTGTGCGAAAAAGAACGGCGTCACACCCGAGCCCGTCACGAACCGGTCGAGCGTCACCTTGGCGACCTCGGAATCATAGGTGCCCGAGGCGCCGTAGTCCTTCGCGCCCCAGCCATTGTCATTCCAGCCGCCCGATGCCGCCCACGAGTCGACGACCTCCTTGAACAAGCCGCGCACGTGCGGGAACGGCATGATCGCGCTCAAGATGCCGGCCGTCCACGTGCCGCCGAAGCTGCCAAAACGCTCGACGAGGATCGTCTTCGCGCCGTTGCGCGCGGCCGACACGGCGGCGCCGATGCCGCCGGGGCCGCCGCCGACCACCAGCACATCGCACTCGGCGATGACGGGCAGCTTGCGGGCAGGCTCTTCATAAAAACCAAGGACAGGGGTGGGATTCATGCCACCACCCTGCCTCAACGCTTCCGCATCTGCCACCGGTGACACTTGATAAGATTACATATAAAGTTGTAGTTTTTAAACATGAAACCTGCCGCGACGGCTCCCGCCATGCTCACCTTCGAAGATTGGTCGTTCCTCCACGCGCGGCTCCTCTGGTGCTACGAAGGCGAAGTCGACGCGCCCAACCGCCGGCTCCTTTCCCAACGCAACCAACTCTCCGCCTGGTGGATTCAAGCCGGCTCCGTCACCGTGAAACGCGGCGGCCACACCTGGATCGCCCGCGCCGGCGAATGGATCTTCTGCGGCCCGCATCCGATGCACCAGGATTTCTCATCCGATGCGCGTATCCTCTCGATCAACTTCAAGCTCGAGTGGCCCTCCGGCGATTCGCTCGTCGACCAGATCCTTGTCGTGCCTTCCGGCGAACATCCCGCGCTGGGCAAGGCGGCCCGCGCGCTCCTGCGCGTGATCAGCCGCCGCTTCCCGCGCATCGGCACCGCGCTCCAACCGCAACCCGTGGAGCTCACCGACTTCTTCGAGTTGCAGCAGCTCTTCGCCGCATGGGCGCAGGCCTACTTGAAAACGTTGCTCGCCGCCGGCGTCGTGCCCGCGCGCGTGGGAGGACTCGACTCGCGCGTGCTCGCCGCGTTGCGCCGGCTCGACCGGCACGACTGGCGCACGCCCTTCCGGGAAAAAAAACTCGCGAAGGACACGGGCCTGAGCGCGGGCCATCTGGACCGGCTCTTCGTGCAGCAACTCGGGCTCACCCCGCGGGCCTACCTTCAGAAGCGCCGGCTCGAAACCGCCACCGCCACCCTCGCCGACTCCAGCGTGCCCGCCAAAAAAATCGCCTACGACCTCGGCTTCTCCTCACCGTCGCATTTTTCCCACTGGCTGCGTCGCGCCACGGGGAAATCCCCGCGCGGCGTGCGCGGCGCCGCAGATTGAACCCCATTCACGGCCACTCATGAGCCGGCGCGGAAGAACGAGGAATCCAGAAGTCTTTAGAGCGCGGGGCGGATCGAGCGACGTGAGCGGCGCACGAGAAGTGTTCCCACCAGCGCCGTGGTGCCGACAAGCAACGCCCAGGTCGACGGCTCGGGAATGGCGGCGGCTGTGAGGGTGCCCAGAGATTCACTGAAGCTCAGATTGTAGCCGCCCGAAGTGAGGGTCCAGTTGCCAGAACCGCCATTCAAAAAGGTGCCGGAAATGCTGGAGCCGGTGGCGGTCACGCCACCGGTGAAGTGCCCGGTTTCGAGTCCTGAAATCACCAATGCGTTATATGAGGCCAACAAAGTGGTGGTGGCACCAAAATCAAAGGCGAGGGCGGCACTGCTGAAGGTCACTGCCGCGGCCTTGATCTGCCCGGCGGTGGTCGCATTGACGCCGATGGTCGTGGTGGTGGCCGTGCTGAAGGTATAGGCCGCCTGTGCAGAGGTATCAAAGGTCGCTCCCGCCGCCACGGTGATCGCCGAGTTCGCGTTGATCGCGCCCGAGCCGGACAAGGCCAGCGTGCCGACGTTGATCGAAGTCGCCCCGGTGTAAGTGTTTACGCCGGAGAGTGTCCACGTGCTGCTGTTTTGCTTGGTGAGGGAGAGGACACCGCCGCCAGTGGCGCTGTTCGCGATGATTCCGGTGATCGTGTTGCCACTGCTCGTGCCATCCAGAATGAGGGTGTGGGCAAACCCAGTTGCGCCGGCGTTGTTTACATTGCCGACGGTCACGTTGGCCGTGGTCGGCGCGATGGTCAGGTTCCCGGCGCCTCCTCCGGTTCCCGCAGCAAGGGTTCCCAACCCCAAACTGTAGCCGTTGCCACCGGTTACCGCCAGAACGGCCCCGTTCGCAATCGCAGCGTTAAAAAATGAAATGGTCTTGTTCGTGCCGGTGCCGCTCTCCCGATCCACGTTGATCGTCGTGTTGGTCGACGAGGCATTGACCAGAAGATTCCCGCCCTTGCTGTTCAACAACTGAAGCTTTTGCGCCGTGCTGTCATTCTGACCATTGTATCGCAGATCCAAAGCCTTGACCGTCGCGTTAGCGGCAAAACTGATACCGTTGCTGGCGGCCTGACCCAGAACCGTGGTGGTGATGCTTTGATCACCCGCACCATAAATCGTGCTGTCACTCGCCCGCACGGTGCCGCCACTTATCGTCATGATGCCAGTGAAAGTATTGGCCGTATTCGTGAGAAACAGCGTGCCGGAACCCGTTTTCGCAATGCCGACGGTAGTGGCACCGCCGTTGGAAATGACCCCGCCGATCGTGGTGTTGCCCGAACCCGTAACGGTCACGGTTTTGGCGGCAGCCGTGCCGCCGGTGCCACCGGCAATATTCCCGCTCACCGTGATCAGGCCGGTGGTGCTGTCGTTTTGAATGGTGGAATTACTCACGACGGCCGTGCCCAGTGTGAGGTTGGCGGAAATGGTCTCGTTCGCCGTCACGGTGCTGTTCATCAAGACCGCCGTCGTCGTGCCGTCGGCAAAAGTGATGGTGCCGGAGCCCAGGGTGTAAGCCGCCGCACTGGACGTGTTGAAGAGCACCTGATTGAGCGAGATCGTGCCGACCGTAAGAGTGGTGTTGCCGTTACCCGCATTGTTGAAGGTCGCGGTATCGCCGACGCCGGGAACCGGCGAGGTGCTCCAGTTTCCGGTCGTGGACCAAAGTGCATTGGTGGTGCCATTCCAAGTGGCACTCGTCGCCTGGGCGGCGTTCGGGAGGACAAGGGCCGCAATCAAAACCAACAGGGCGGGACCAATGAAGCGGGGCGATTTCATAATCGATATGCTAGGGGAAAACTCCGCGCAGGCGTGAGTCCGCAGCCGACTGGCCGTGTGCCGTCTGCCGACTTATCAGGGACGGGAGGACGCACGACACGCGCTCACCGGGTGCGCCAAAAGTAGTAAACCTGCTCGTTTTGGCCGGGCTTGAGCACGGGTTCGGTGTTGGCGGGGATGTCCTCGTCTTTTCGACTTTCGACATGGCCGTCGGCAAACGCCATGTTGGCGTGGCCGTTGTGGGCGTTTACATCGGGCTTCGCTCCTTGCGTGGCCGCGGTGAACACGCCGCTGCCGTCGGGCACCGCCCCGTCGGCGATCAGCATCGTGCGGTCGGGTCGGGTAAAAAACGAAAGCTTGGGGAAGTGATAACTGGTCGCGATGTTGTTCATCGTGTAGGTCGAAACCAGCTGTCCCGCAGGATAGTTAAATTGATCCTGATAATAGTCCATGTGCGGATGGCAGGTGAACACGTCAAAATTTTGCGACTGCCAGTCGTTGGGATTGGAGCTGGAGCCTTTCGCCTCCGCCAGGGTTCCTCCGCCAATGAGGGCGGCGCGCCAGGTGCGCTTATAAAACAATGGGTCTGTCGTGTAGCCGGCGGTTTGCTCGCCGTCTGCCCGCGGAATCGAACCGCGGTCCGCAGTGAAAATCGCGATACCCTGATAAAGCACACGGAGTTTGTTGAGGCAGGTCGTGTTGGCGGCGCTGCGGCGGACGTTCGCCACCACGGGTATCAGGATCGCAGCCAATATCCCGATGATCGTGATCACGGTAAGCAGTTCCAGAAGGGTGAACCCGGACGGCCTGCTCCTCACGGGACGGGAACGGCGAACGAAGGACTGAAAGCGCAAGGACATGACTGGAACAGGGGTATGGGGGAACGAGCCGCATACTAGTGCAATCTCCAGGAATCCGTGAGTTCCGATCAGACCGGACGCGTGTCTTTTACCGACAACCCCGGACCAGCGGGATCAGGACGCCCCCTGGCATTGTTTCTGGAATTCCCCCGGAGGAATGCCGACAAGGCGGCGGAAGGCCTTGGAAAAATGGAAACGGTCCGAGAAACCAGAAAGCTCGGCGGCGTCCTCGATGCTGAGTTTGGGATTGGCCAGCAGCCGTTTGGCGCGATCGATGCGCGTCTGCAGCAGGTAGAGGCTGAGATCGGTCCCCATGGCCTGCTTGAACTTGCGGCCAAGGAAATCGGGGTGGCAGTTGAGATGGTCGGCGAGATCCTTGACGATGAACGGTTCCTGCAGATGCGCCGTGATGTAGGCGATGGCCTCGCGCACGACGTAGGGCACGTCCTGCGGATCCATGTAGGGATAACGCAGGGCGCGGACTTTGTAGAGGTCGGGACGCACGCCGCTCGTGTCGAAGAAGAACTGCGCCAGTCGCGCCACCGTGCGCAGGGTCTGACGATGCATCGGGATCGTTTCGGGATCGATGCGCGGGACGTCCTTCAGCGACTTGAGATAGGGCGCGGGATCGTAGCCCATGCGGCCGCAATACCGGCGGATGCGCATGGCGGCGCGCTTTTCCTGCCCCTTTACGACGACCGATCCGTAGTAGAACACGCCGAGCACCCGCTCGCGGATGATGAGCGGCTCGGCGATGTCGAACAGACCAAGGTGGCAGAGGCCGTTGAGCCCGGCCTTGCGCCGCACGACGAGACGGTTGACGGCGATCTTGTTGCGCGTGCAGTCGCGGCTCCAGTCGGGCTTTTTCGCGAGCTGACAATACGCGCAGGAATGGAACTGGTGCGATTCGTCGAGCCGCATCGCCGGGACGTCAAGATGCGCGCCGTTTAACATCCCCGTGAGATCGTCAAAACTCATGTGCATGCCGCTGCCCGCCTCGAAAGATTCCATCAATTCCTGGAGCAGGGGGCGGGGGGCATCCGTGGGGGCGGGCTGCATGACGTCGGCGATGGCCGAGTCGAAACCCGCCCGCCGGCAGTCTCAAGCGGTAAATAGGCTCCGGCCCGACCGGTCGGAAGACGGCACATATCCGGTCGGCAATAAGATAACCCCTTCGATGAGGGATGGAGTAGAGTGGAGGTAGAATTTTATGCACACTTACCCCCTTAGCGCCCGGACGGTGCCGTTGGACGATTCCTGGGATGTCATCGTGGCCGGTGGCGGCCCCGCCGGTTGCACCGCGGCCATCGCCGCC
>Ga0123337_10001838_pt1 | contig 25765 bp, 19 predicted proteins | sample frozenSSSSmetaG_FD_89792 | JGI IMG/M metagenome (GOLD analysis project Ga0123337, IMG submission 89792) | Glacier valley bacterial and archeal communities from Borup Fiord, Nunavut, Canada, to study Microbial Dark Matter (Phase II) -... | ecosystem: Environmental > Aquatic > Freshwater > Ice >...
ATTAATAGGCGAACTGTGGGATTTAAAAAGCCGTAGAGATGGTCGATTTGGTAGCCGAAATGCAGTTTTTAACGTCTCAGTCCGCATTAAGAATACGCCCGCTGACTAAATAGTGGCTGGATTTAATCGATGCGTTCCTAAATTAGTCCGCTACTTCTACCCGTTCCAATCTGCCCAACCCATGACCAATCACGTCTACCTGCATTTGATTGCTTATTACCGCAGCCCTCAGTCGGTCTTTGAAAAATATGTTGGTATCCTGCTTGCAGGCCTGCTACTGCTGATGGCCCGATCAGCAGTAGCCCAGTCTACCCCAGCGCTGACCATTGTGCCCAGCGCAGCAACAGCCTGCTCGGGGGCCAGTATTATGCTGACGGCATCGGGCTGCCCCGCCGGAGGTGCGTTGGTATGGTCAACAGCTCAAACTGGCGGGGTGGTGGTAGTGGTGCCTACGCAGACAGCAGCCTATCAGGTGGTGTGCAGTGTAACCAGCAGTTCGGTCGTAACCACAACTGCCGTGAGTGGCACCGCTACGAGTGGCACGGCTACGAGTGGTACGGCCATTGTCAGCACAACAGCTGTGGTAACCAGTACCGCTAGTACCTCAGCTACAACGACCATTCAGGTTAATCCGCCTATTTCAATCTCGGCCACGGTGGGGCCGGTTTCCTGCAACCGGGGTGCCGATGGGCGCGTAACTATCAATGCTACCGGTGGTACGGCCCCCTTTCAGTATCAGCTCAATACCACCACGTTCCAAACCGCCAGTGCCTACACGGGGCTGATTGCGGGCGTGTATCCCGTTGCTGTTCGGGATGCGCGGGGCTGTACGGTGCAAACTACTGCGCAGGTGCGGCAGCCGGACGCCCTGACGCTCAGCATTACGGCAGTAGGAGCCAAATGTACGGGCGGATCTGATGGCGGTATTATCGCCGTACCGTCGGGGGGTAACGGTGCGTATCGCTTTTTCCTGAACACCACCCCCCGCGACAACGGAACGTTTTTTGATCTCAAAGGCGACTCAACCTACACTATTGGTGTGGTTGACCGGCTCAGCTGTGTCTATTTTGAGTCAGTAAAGATTACCCAGCCCCCGGCGTTTCAGGTGGCGCTAACGCCCCAGCCTACGCGCTGCGCCGGATCGGTGGATGGCAGTATAACGGTGGCTGCGTCGGGTGGGTCAGGGGCCTACCAGTATCAGATCGGGACCAATGCCTTCCAGACCGGATCGCAGTTTACGGGGCTGTCGGCCAGTACGTACGCTATTACCGTGCGCGACGCCAACGGCTGCCTAACCAAAGCGTCGGCGGCTGTTACCCAGCCCACGCGGTTTCAGCTCAGTGCTGTCTCCAGGCCCGTCAACTGTTTTGGTCCCAATAGTGGCACGATTACGGTGTCGTTTACGGGCGGTACCGGCACGCCCAGTTACCGGCTCACGACCGCGCCAACGGCACAGGCCAGTAATGTCTTTACGGGTGTAGGTGTGGGTGGCTACTCCATCGTAGGGACCGATGCCAACGGCTGTACCGAAGTCACTTCGGTAACGGTGGGTCAGGCCGCCCCCCTCAACGTTCGGGCGGTACCCACATCGGCGTCGTGTTGCGTTTGTCCTACGGGTGCCATTACCCTGACCAGTACGGGCGGCAGCGGTACGGCGCGGCAGTACCAGGTGCTTGGCCAGCCCGCCCAGCCCGCCCCCCGCATTACGGGCCTGCGCCCCAACACCTACCGGCTGCGCGTAATTGACGAAGTGGGTTGTGCCGACACCACTACTGCCGTCGTGACCGATGCCAACGTACTCACATTGACGATTGGTACCATCAAAAATACGCCCTGCGCCGGGGGGAGTGCCGGCGAAGCTGCCGTACAGGTAGCGGGTGGAGCCAGACCGTTTACGTACTACTGGATTACCGAACGCAAAGACACACTGCGAAGCCGCACCGCCACCCAAACGGGCCTGATCGAAGGCACCTATACCGTCAGCGTCACCGATAGCAACCGCTGCACCACCAGTACCGTGTTTATAACCGTCCGGGCCACGGCTCTGCTGCCCGATAAGCCCGTAGTTCAGCAGTCAGGCGGGGCCTTGCTGGTTGATCAGACCGCGGGGATTCAGTGGTTTGTGCGGCAGGGTGCCAACCCCGCCCGGCCCGTTCCCAACGCCACGCGCCCCATCCTGACGCCCTTTGAAAGCGGGCAGTATTACGCCGTTGTGACCACCAGCGGCTGCGCGTCCCCCCCGTCTAATGTCATTGATTTTGTGCTGACGGCCACGCCCGAGCCCCTCACCGATTTTGTGGTGCGCGTCGCGCCGAATCCGGTACGCGGTCAGTTGAGCGTTGAACTCGAACAGGCAGGCCGTTCGGCAGTGGGATTCCAATTGCTGGACGCGTCGGGCCGGGCCGTGTGGCAGCAGCAACTACCCGCCTTCACCGGTAAAAAACAGGCGGAGTGGCCATTGACAGGCATACAAGCCGGAAGCTACCTGCTCCGCGCCGACACTGATTCGCGCCGGACGACGGTGCGGGTAGTGGTGGAGTAGGCTGGACCGTGCAGGCCAGCTTTGTGCGCCGAAGCAAACTACTGTACTACTGTTCGCAGACTGATCTGAGCCGTATCGTCCTCGCCGTTGTCGTAGCCGTTGTTGGGGGCAGAGTCGGGATCGGGACGGCCCGCGCTGAAGATTTCGGCCTGTATGGTGGCCTGCCCCGGCTGATTTGCCCGCGCCCGGAATGTCAGGGCTGTTGGCTCGTAGGTGTATACGCTCCGGCTTGCCGAGGTGAGTATATTACCCGATGCGGTGAAATCGCTGCTGCTCATGAACGACATCCCCGGCGGCAACTGACAGCGAACCTGCGCCCGTTCTTCAAAATAATAGCCCCGCGACGCAATCCTGACCGTTACTGTTACCTCCCCGTTAAGGGCGGGCGTCAGCGTACTGGTCAGAATACCCAGTTCCAGATCGCTGAACCCAGTTGCTACCACTGGCTGATTCGATGCCACGGGAGGGAGGATGGCCGGGTTCGGTTCGGGCGATGAGAGAACGACGTTTGCAGTGGCTCCCGTAGTCCGAAAATCTGCCCAGGCCACGTATTTCTGCCCGCCGTTGATGCCGAAATCGGGTGTGGCTTCGGGGTCAGGGTTGTCGGTCGCGGTGATCTGACTCGCCAGTCGGTACGTGGCGTTGGCTGTTGGTGTAACGGTAAATGAGAATGCCAGCGTACTGTTGGCCGCAATCGTGGCTGGGTTGCCATTGACCACCCCCTCAAAATGCACCACACCTGGTTCCCGCTCAACAAACGTCAGAGACCCCGGTAAGCGGCATCGCCACTGAACACCGGTAGCGTCCTGATTGCTCCGGTTTTCGATCAGAACCGTTACCCTGACGGGGGTATTGATTTCGGGCGTCCGGGTGCTGACCAGCATCGACAGCCGCAAATCGACGGGCGGTGCGTTGGTAACCGTTACGGAAATAACATTGGACGCTAGCCCGTCGCACCCGCCGTTGGTTAGTCGGCATACCGCGCTGTATGTCATGCTTTGGGCGGGTGTCACGATGAGCGTATTGCCTGTTGCCCCCGTTGACCAGATGGTTTGCTCATTGAATGAATCGCAGCCTGATGCCGAAAGCGTTACCGGCTGGTTGGGGGCGATAAACGTATTGGATGCGGTGACGACCGGCTTATTCGCTCCGATGCGGATGTATGTCGATGTGGTTGCCGTTCCCGAACAGGCTCCCGAAAAGCTTGCCGTAAGGCTGTACGTACCGGTCATTGCCGTGGTTAGATTCGTGAGTGTAAAACTCTGAGCTGAGCTGGCAAACCCATTCGGCCCGCGCCATTGGTATGCAGCCGTTACCCCGACCGAAGTAGAAGCTGATAGTTGAAAAGCTGATCCTGAACAGAAGGCCGTAGAATACACCGGGTTGACGCTAACAGTTGTGCTCGTTGCGTACACGTTGGGTGTGCCGATGGTTACGTTGGCAACCGCGGTGTTCGAGCAACCTTCGGGAAAAGTTGCCGTTACGCTATAGGCTCCAGTTAGGGCTGTTGTGGCGTCAGTAAACGTGAAACTCGATGCTGTGCTGGTAAATCCATTCGGCCCACTCCACCGGTACATGATACCTGTTCCAGTCGGCGATACCGCTACCCTAAACGCAGTACCGGGACAAAACGTACTGAAGTTGCCGCCACCCGTGCCGGTTGCTACGTCGCTGAACGCAAAGATCGAAGGCGCACCGATCTGAAGTATTTGCGTTTTTGTCAGCACCGTCCCCGCACAATCGCCCGTCAGGGTAGCCGTTAGGCTGTACGTCCCCGCCGTGGCTGCTGTCAGGTTGGTCAGGGTAAAACTTTGCGCCGTGCTGATAAACCCGTTCGGCCCACTCCATTTGTACGTAGCGGTTATAGCCGATGGTAGCGAAGCCGACAGCGAAGCGGCCGAACCAGGGCAAAACGTTGACGTGTACGTTGGGGTAGGGCCAACCGTAGTACTGTAAATCAACAGGGTAGGCGTACCGATGGTCACATTGGCGACGGCCGTATTTGAACAACCCTCAGCAATGGTAACTGTTACGCTGTACGCTCCGGTCATAGCGGGCGTGGCATTGGTTATTGTGAAGCTCTGCGCCGTGCTGGTGAAACTGTTTGGTCCACGCCACCGATAGCTCACCCCTGTTCCAGTCGGCGATGCCGCTACCCTAAACGCAGTACCGGGACAAAATGTATTACTGCCCTGAGTGGTATTACTGCCCAGGTTGCCACTACCTGCATAGACGGCTGGCGAACCAACCTGAATGGTTTGTGTTTTGGTCAGTATAACTCCCGTGCAGGCCCCCGTAAACGTGGCTGTTACACTGTATGTACCGGCCATGGCCGTTGTCAGGTTCGTGAGTGTAAGGCTGGAAGCGGTGCTGGTAAATCCGTTTGGCCCACTCCACCGATAGGTAGCGGTAGTGCCATTATTGACCGATACAAATAACCGGGCCGATGCCCCCGGACAGAACGATGAAGTATAAGATGGGTTAGGTCCGGGGGTAGAAACATTGATGAATAACCCGGGTGTTCCGACGGTCAGGTCGGCCGAAGCCACGTTTGAACACCCCTCCGATACCGTTACGGTCACGCTATAGGGGCCGCTCATGGCCGCCGTCGCGTTGGCGAGTGTGAAACTTTGCGCCGTACTGGTAAACCCGTTTGGCCCCGTCCACTGGTAGGCAAAAGCGTTGGCCGGGGAAGCATATACCCTGATGGTACTGCCGGGGCAGGCTGTGTTGTATTGATACCCGCCGGTGCCGCCAATTACTTCACTATACGCACCAACAACTGGCTGACCAACCTGCAGACTCTTCGCAGCAGTGGCCGTGATGGAACAGGCTCCCGAAAACGTGACAGTGACGCTGTATAATCCGGTCATAGCCGTTGTCAGATTCGTTAGCGTAAAGTTCTGAGCCGTGCTGGTAAATCCGTTTGGTCCACTCCAGCGGTAAGCAAGGCTTGTGCCCGCGGGCGGAATTTCTGTTGATGTCTGTAGCTCCGCTGTGCTGCCCGTACAGAAGTTGGTGGTAGACTGTCGGCCTGCGCCAATCAGATAACTGTCTATGCTGATAACGGGTGCGTAGTCTCTGACTGCAATGGTGTCTTTACCGGTGCCGCAACCGTTTGGGTAGGTAGCTTCAACCACATAGTTTCCCGCTATCGCCTGCGCTACTACCGGACTCTGTTCAGCACTGCTGTAGCCATTCGGCCCGGTCCAGCGGTAGGTGGCGGCATTGCTACTGTGTCCCGCATCTGGGTAGGCTAACAGAGAGAGGCTGGCCGGGGCGCAGATAGCCGTGCCGTACGTACTGTAAAAGCCACCATACTTGGCCAGTGCTTCCGGCTTGGGCGTCCCGAGCGCGAGCGTTGTGCTGGCCGTGGCGGTGCCGTTGGTCGTGCCTGAATACGTCATCGTGATGGAGTAAACCCCCGCTGTGGCCGCCGACGCCGGTACGGTAAGCGTGGCGTATGAGTTGCTGGTAAAACTGTTCGGCCCCGACCAACTAAAGCTGAGTGTGGTACCGCCGGGCGGAATGGAACGGCCCGCATTGATCTGAAACGTTTGCCCATCGCAGGCGGGGCTGTTGCTGCTCAGCGTCAGGTTAGGCTGGTAGGATTGAGCGCGGAGTGAAACCGCTGGGATGAGTACGGCAAACAGGACGTAAAGAAGGCGCATAGATGAGGGATTACCCACCAAAAGTATGCAAATCTGTTCATTTCTTTGATACGGTCATGACCGAAAAAAACTGACTGAATTTGTGTGGTTCCTGCGACGGTTACAGCCGCTCGGTAAACAGTTTCAGGATGCGTTTGTACTCGTCCATCCAGTTCGTCAGACTCTGTAAAAATTACCAAATCCAATCGAGGTTGTACTGGTGAATATTGGCATCTCGGGTAATGAACGTCGTCCCTTCAGCTATGCTTTGGGCAATCATCAGACTGTCGAACGGATCACGGTGAATCATCGGTAAGGATAGTAATTCCCGCGTATGCTGAAAGGTGATCGGTAGTAAGCCAAACCCATTTTGGTCAATAAGCGCAAGCAGATTTTCGTACCCAGGTTTGAATGTCATACTACCCAGCCGAATCTTAATGGCCATTTCCCATAATGATGCCATACTGACAAACGAGGTATTAGCTGGGGTCGTGATGAGTTGCTTCGCCCTTGCCGAAAGTTCTGTTTCGTCGCCGTTCAGAAACCAGATGAGCGTGTGGGTATCGAGCAGTAAATTCATTATTGGTAGTCGGCGAAATCATCCAGCGGGGCATCAAAATCGGGACTCAGTTGAAAGAGTCCTTTCGCGCTGCCAAATACCGGCGTTTTTTGGGTTTTGTTATCCTTGTCTTTTTTTAGCGTCAGGAACTCAACAAAGTCAGCCACTTCTGCCTGGTACGTAGGCGGCAGCGTCTGGTATTTCTGATAAAGCTGGAGATACGTCATGAATAATGGAGCAGTTTACAGACAAATATAACAAATCGGCGCAACACCATCCCGCGCTTACAACCGCTCGTTGAACAGCTTCAGGATGCGTTTGTACTCGTCCATCCAGCTTGTCGGTTCCACAAATCCGTGGTCTTCCAGCGGGTACAGGGCCAGCTCCCAGTTCTCCTTCTTGAGTTCGATGAGCCGCTGCGACAGCCGGAGGGCATCCTGCGCGTGTACGTTGGTGTCGATCAGTCCGTGGCAGATGAGCAGGTGATCGCGCAAGCCCTCGGCAAAGTAAATTGGCGATGATTTTCGGTACGATAGTGAATCGGCCTGGGGTTCGTTGAGGATGTTGGCCGAGTAGGGGTGATTGTAGGCGGCCCAGTCGGTAACGGGGCGTAGGGCGGCACCGGCTTTAAACACGCCCGGCGTGGTAAACATGGCCATGAGCGTAATGAACCCGCCATACGATCCGCCGTAAACACCAATCCGGCTCGAGTCCACGCCCTGCGTTTGCACCAGCCAGCGGGCTGCATCCACGTGGTCGGTCAGGTCTTTGCCGCCCATGAACCGGTAAATGCCCGTGCGCCAGTCGCGCCCGTATCCCGCCGACCCCCGGTAGTCGATGTCCAGTACGGTATAGCCCGCGTCGGTGAGCAGGTTATGAAACATGTATTCGCGAAAGTACTGACTCCACCATTTGTGGGCGTTTTGCAGGTAGCCCGCGCCGTGTACAAACACTACGCTCTTGCCGTTGCGAATAGCCGGGTCGGGTTTGTAGAGCCGGGCGTAGATGGCCTGTTTGTCGCGGGCCGGAATGGTCACGAGCGTTGGTTCGCGCCAGGGGTATTTTTTGAATGCCTCCGTTGGCGAATCCGTCAGCTTAACGGGCAACGAAGCCTGTTTAGTGGTTACTGGTAACTGCACACTGTACAGCTCCCACGGCTGATTAGTGCTGGAATAACGGATGGCCATTCGGGTTTCGTCGGGCGAGAGCGTTACGTCGTTCGCACCGGTTTGGGTAGTCAGGCGGGTGCGCGGCCCACCGGTGGCTGCCATCCGGTAAAAATGCTGCTCGCCGGGATGCACTTCGTTGGTTTGCAGGAAAAACTGGCTTTTATCTTTCGACAGAGATGCCTGCTGCACTTCAAATTGGCCCGATGTAAGCTGTTTACGCTGTTTGGTCAGTAAATCGAGGGTATAAATATGCGAGTAGCCATCGGCTTCGGACTGAAACCAGATCGTATGGTCATCGGCCAGGAAGCCGAGGTTCCCGGCACTGTTGGCCGAACCAATACCCGGCCCGCCAATCCAGGCGTCGTCGTGCTGCCGGTCCAGCGGGGTCAGACTCAGCGAATCCAGATTGAGCTGCATAATCCAGCGGTCTTTGTTGTCCTGCGATCGCAGGACAACTACGCAAAATTTACCATCGTCCGACCAGACCGGTCCATTAATGACCACTGGGCGGGTTTTCTTCGCCGTATCAGCTTTGGCAGTCGATTTAGTTTTTGCCGAGTCGGCTTTCGCTTTCTTTTGATATTCAGTCAGAAACGCCGGTTTGTCGTAAATGCCGGGAACGGTTTTGAGCGATACAGTCCGAATGGTATCGCGGTTTATATCATAGACAAAAAATTCTGACGCGGCCACTGAACTACCCACTTTGGTCCGGCTCGTAATGGGTTCTGTATAGCCCGACTCGGTCACGTAACTCGGCACGATAGTGGTTTTGGCGTTGGTTGGGTTTTTACTGAGCCGGTACGTAATAAACCGCCCGTCGGGGCTGCGTTGTGGGCTTTGCAGGGTGCGGTCGTCCAGATAGACTTCTTTTGGGCGTTGGGGTTTGTCAGCTTTTTCGATGCGCTCGGCTTCTTCTTTCCTGGCTTTGCGCTCGGTCAGCACCGTAGAGAGCCGGGGCTGGTCGGCTTTTAGGTATTTTTCGTTATCGGTCAGTTTAGGATCGTCTTTTTTCTTGCCGGGTTTAAAGTCGGTCAGTTGGGTCAGTAAACCGGTTTGTAAGTCGAGGCTGAACAGGTTGTTACCGCGCCGAAAAATGGCCTGCCGCTCATCGCCGGAGAAAACCGGGCTGCTTTCGGCTTCGGTAGTATTGGTCAGCTGCCGGATGGCGTTGGTCTTCACATCGACCAGAAATAAGTCGTCCTGCCGTTCAAACAGCCGCTGCGTCCTGGCCCGGTTAAAGCCGAAGTTGGGGGGCGTGGTCAGGGCGCGTCGCTCGATAGGGGAGACCTTTACGGGTTTGGCAGGCGCGGGCGTTTTGCCGGTCGAGAACGTGACTTTATAGAGCGAATCGGCGGTGGCTTTGTCGGGATTCCAGCTAAAATACAGCGTTTTGGAATCGTCGGACCAGAAGGGGCTACTGGGCGACGTGCCGACCCAGTTCTTCGGGTCCTGCATGATGGTTTCGACGGTGAGCGTGGGTTTCTGCGCGTAGGTGGCAACGGTAGTCAGCAGCAGCAGTAAAGCAAGAAGGTGTTTCATGGTGGTGCAAAGAAACGCGAAAGCCGATAAAAACGTACCTTGCCAAAGGGAAAGCCCATTAACCCAGTTCTCTAAGTCTCCAAATAGCAGCCAATGACCTACGTTATTCACGCATACGATTACCCCGACAGCCTCGACAAACGCATGGCCGTCCGGCCTGCCCACCTCGATTACGTCCGTAAACTCAAAGCCAATGACCAGTTTATTCTCGGCGGTGCATTACTTGATGAAACCGGGCAAATGATGGGTTCTATGCTGATGCTCACGTTCGATACCGACGAACAGTTGCAGGACTACCTCCGTACCGATCCCTATATTGTACAGGGCGTTTGGGAGAAAATTGACGTTAAACCATTTCGACAAGCTGAGGTTTGAAAAAATAGGGGTAAGGAGTAGGGAATGGGGTGTATTGCTGACGCATCACCCCCACGCATCAGCAATACATCCTATATCCCCATTTTCACCCCTTACTCCCTTCTACCCCTTGATACAAGCAGCAATATTTGACATGGATGGTTTGCTTATCGACTCCGAACCACACTGGCGGGCTGCCGAACGCGAGGTATTTGCCACGGTGGGCCTGAACCTGACCGACGATGAATGCAAACAAACAACCGGCCTGCCCATTCCGGCAGTGGTAGAGTACTGGTTTGCCCGCTTCCCGTGGGTCGAACAGCCGGGGAAAACCCGCGCTGAGATTGGCAAAATCATTACCGAGGGCGCGCATGAACGAATCGGTGCGCTGGCTGAGCCGATGCCCGGTGCGCTGGCCATACTTGATTTCTTCGCTGAACGTAACATCCCCACCGCCATTGCTTCGGCCTCGCCTATGAGCCTGATCGAGCTGGTTATCGACCGGATGGGCATCCGCAATACGCTGACTGTCTGGCACTCGGCCACGCTGGAACCCCGCAACAAACCCGCCCCCGACGTGTATCTGGGCACGGCCCGCAAACTGGGCAGGACACCCGCCAACTGCCTGGCGTTCGAGGATTCGGGTACGGGCCTGACCTCGGCGCGGGCGGCTGGTATGAGAACGGTGGCGGTACCTGCCGCGTTTGAGTTTGCCGATGCCAAGTTTACGGGTGCCGACCGGGTGCTGGCGTCACTGCGGGATTTTTCTGCGCCGGTATTTGAGCAACTGACGACTATGCGCTAATTTTCCCGTTGTTACACTCGTCCAAAACCCCTTTTTATGAAAATTTATCAACTCGATGCCTTTACCGACCGTCTTTTTTCGGGTAATCCAGCCGCTGTTGTTCCTCTAACCGAGTGGTTGCCGGACGAACAGATGCAGCAGATTGCCGTTGAAAATAACCTCGCCGAAACCGCTTTCTACGTCAAGACCGATGGTGACGCCCAGTTTCACATCCGCTGGTTTACGCCCACCGTGGAAGTTGATTTGTGCGGCCACGCCACGCTGGCAACGGGTCATGTCGTGTTTTATCTGGAAGAAAAAGTTGATGCCGACGAGATCAGCTTTGAGTCGCGTTCGGGACTACTGAAAGTCTATAAAGGTGAAAATGGCTGGCTCACGCTCAATTTTCCGGCCGACGTAGCAACCAAAGCCAACGTACAGCCACCGGCGTTAGCTACCAGTCTCGGCGAAAAACCGCTGGCCGTCTTCAAAGGGAAAACCGACTACATGCTGATCTATGAGAATCAGGCTCAGATCGAAGCCCTCGACCCAGATTTCCGTGAAATGGCTACTGTGCCGGCCCGGGGCGTCATTGTAACGGCTCCCGGCGATGCGGATAGTGGCGTTGATTTTGTATCGCGGTTTTTCGGGCCGCAGTCGGGTGGTGACGAAGACCCCGTAACGGGGTCGGCCCACACCACGCTGGTACCGTACTGGGCCGAACAGCTGGGCAAAACAGAATTTACGGCCCGGCAACTCTCTAAACGGGGCGGCTATCTCCGCTGCCAACTCCTCAACGACCGCGTTGCTATTTCCGGGCAGGTGCAGTTGTACTTAGTGGGGCAGTTATCAGTAATCGGTAACCCGTGATCAGTTTCTGCGGCAGTTGATAACTGGTCACTGGTTACCGATTACTGCCTACTGTTCCTCTCCCCGAATCCTGAACACGCCCCCCTGCAACGATTCATCGACGCGGAGCTGGCACGCCAGGCGGCTGTCTGAGTCGGCGTCGGGCAGGGTGTCGAGCATGTCGAGTTCGGCGTCCTGGGCGGGCGGGAGGTTATCCAGTCCTTCCAGCACCTGAACATGGCAGGTGGCGCAGAGGGCCATGCCACCACAGGTTGCCAGAATCGTGTAGTCCGACGCTTTCATGACCTCCATCAGGCTCAGGCTGATGCCTTCTGGTATTTCCAGCGTCTGCCGCGTACCGTCGCGGTCTTCCATGGTAAAGTCAATCATAAGGAGAAATTTTTAACACAGAGAAACGGAGACGTTCACCGAGTAGTCCACTGATACAGTTTTCTTTCTTTTTCTCTGTCAAACCGGCCCGTCGAACCACTCTGTTCTCTCTGTGTTAAAGAAAAACATCAAAACGTGGGTACGCCGTTTACGGTGGTGTATTTGAAACTTAGTTTCTGGCTTGGGTATACGTATTTAAACGCGCTCTGGCACATCAGTGCAGCTTCGTGGAACCCGCACAAAATCAGCTTCAGCTTGCCCGGATACGTATTGATGTCGCCGATGGCGTAAATGCGCTCCACGCCCGTCGAGTAATCTGTGGTGTTGACGCTGATGGCCGACTTGTCGATGTTTAGACCCCAGTCGGCAATAGGGCCGAGTTTAGGTGTCAGGCCAAAGAGCGGAATCAGGTTGTCGGCGGGCAGGGTGGTTACGGTTTTGTCTTTGGCCGTAATGTTTACTTCCGCCAGTTTCCCGTTGCCGTTGATGCTCGTGATGTTGGATTGTAAGACGAGGTTGATTTTCCCCTGACTGGCCAGGTCGAACACTTTTTCTGCTGAATCAGGTGCCCCCCGAAAGGTATCGCTGCGGTGCACGAGCGTCACTTCCTTAGCTACGTCGGCCAGGAAAATGGTCCAGTCCAGCGCCGAATCGCCCCCGCCAGCCAGCACTACGCGCCGGTCGCGCAGGCTCTCCGGGTTTTTGACCATGTAGGCTACACCTTTGCCCTCGAAGCGTTCGAGGTTTTCGATGTCGGGTTTGCGTGGTTCAAAAGAGCCCAGCCCGCCCGCAATAACTACCACCCGACAGTGCACGGCCGTGTTGTCGCTGGTGGTGATGACGAACGATTCGTCAGGCTGGCGGGTCAGTGTTTCTACCCGTTCGCCGAGCGAAAACGTTGGTTTAAAGGGCGCGGCCTGCTCCATCAGATTGTCAACGAGTTGCTGGGCGTTGATGGCCGGAAAGCCCGGAATGTCGTAAATAGGTTTCTGCGGATAAATTTCGGACAGCTGCCCGCCCACCTGCGGCAGGGCGTCGATGAGGTGGCAGCGCATTTTGAGGAGCCCGGCTTCAAAAACGGCGAACAGGCCCACTGGACCCGCGCCAATTATGCATATATCGGTTGTAATCATGGTTTTTGTGTGATAGCAACGGTATTTTAACATTCGCTACCACGCTTATAAGAACGTTGGCTACTATTGAATGATTCGGGCGTAAAGGTAGCGTAGCCGGGCAGGGGTGGCACATTACCATGCGTTATGCAGGATAATGACGGAGAATAGATTTCAGTTTGTATTCCGGTTGCCAGTAGCTTTGTCGGTATAAATCAGCCATTCAGGACTTCTACAGTTGCATCGTCCATTCGTTTACATAACCCAGTAATTCTATGAATCAACAACGCCGACAACCCGCCCTTTTCCTCGCTGCCCTGGCACTGCTTGCCTTAGGTACTGCTATGCTTCCTACCGTAAAGCCACCCGTTGGCGTAGGAACCAAACCACCCAAAGGCGCCGATCTGCTGTTTGATGGCACCCGGCAGATGCTGGACCAGAACTGGACGTACTGGAACGGTCCGCGTTTATCGGCTACGCTGCCCATTAAATGGTTTCTGGTGAAAGACCCGGCTGGAAAAGGCATGGTCCTCAACACCAACGATCCGGCTGCTGCGGGCGGTAAATACGGAGCTGCCGACATTGTGACGAAAAAACTTTACCGTGACGCCCGTATCCACGTCGAGTTCATGATTACCGAACCGGGTGGTAACAGCGGGGTTTATCTGCAAAGCCGCTACGAGATTCAGATCGTCGATGGCGACACCACCTCGCACGGTATGGGTGCGGTCATTAACGAGTCGCCTTCGCCGTATTATGCCTACGCAGGTATCGGCAAGTGGAATGCCTACGATATTCAGTTCCGCACGGCCCGCTTCAAAGATGGTAAACGCACCGAACCCGCTATGGTGACGATATACTTCAACGGTAAAAAAGTGCACGACAACCAGAAAATCAGTCAGGTATGGGGCGGGCCAAACTCCGGCATCGACGGCGGTAATGACGGCGGCAAAGGCATTACCGATACCCCCGGCGGGCTGAAACTCCAGGCCGAAGGACATAATGTTCTCTACCGCAACGTCTGGATAAAACCGCTGCAACTGGCCAAAGCTGATACGAATTTTTAATAAACTTGCTGGGTGGTAAACTAATCGGACCAATCTCAAAATAAGCCAAGGCCTGAACCTTCAATAGAAAGTTCAGGCCTTGGCTTATTTTGAGAAATGGGTTGTAACTACACTTATGTTATGAAAATAAAGCCAGAATCAGATTTTATCTGAAGCACAGGAGTCAACTTAAAATAATTACAGCAGGGCACTAATGGTAGGTCAATGTGATGGATCAATTGAACGAACTATCTGGTCACCGCCGATCATCATAAATACGGCAAACAGCAAAAAGGAAGCAACTACCATCCAAAGGCTGTCAAGATATGGCTTCTCGTTTCCAGTCTTGTTACGACGTTTCACCAGAACGACGACACCCATTATTAGAAAGTGAATCAAGAGTAGAAATACGAATGTGATGGCAAATGCGATATCTGCCCCGCCCCCTTTGTTGGTCAGCATTTGTGCGGAAATATAAAAATAGCCAGCTATCGTAATTAATGTAATAATTCTTGCCATCGTGATTTCTACTCGAAGAGAATTAAGCCTTTAAGCTGTTGTATGAAGGGTACACAGTCAAAGGTACTTATGCCCTGAAAATCTGTTGTATAAGTGATGTTATGTAAAACTACACAGCCATAACCAGAACGCAAAGGGAAGTGATTAACGTGAGCAAACCGCGCCAGAAATGGTTTACTCGTTCGTAGTACGGAAAGTCTCTATCCGCGCTAATCAAGATTAATTCTTCGGATATAGCCTGACGAATCAGTAAATGGTCGAGCTGAACAGGCTGTCTATGTCAGTGGGAAGCGTCAATTTGCCCGACTTTGCCTTTACAATCATTTCCCGAATGCTTTCGGTACTCAGAAAAAACTCGTTTGTCTCGTCAGTGAGTATATTCCTGACTGCAATGTCGAGTTTCGGACTGCCAGTAAGCGTCCAGATTAGAATATGGGTATCCAGCAAATACCGCATCAGGCCGGAATAGTCTGCTTGAGATCTTCATCCCAGCATCCTTCCTTGTCGCGGATAATTCCTTTGTACTTGCCGAGCGCGGCCTTTAGTCGCGACTTGGGCCGAGGTGTCTCCTTATCGGGTTCGTTTGTTTTGATAGTCTTCGTCTTCATCAGCTAAAGCGTTTATTGTACCAAGATAAAGGAATAACGTCAAAACCGTTTACATCGTTGGCCAGCCAGTCTAAGCTACTTACCCAAACAGCGCGTACTGAGCCAGATAGGTGAGCGCACCGGCTACGTAGCCAATCAGGGCCAGCCAGCTGATCCGGCGCAGGTACCAGCCAAACGATAGCCGCTCCATGCCCATGACGGCCACGCCCGCTGCTGAGCCAATCAGCAGCAGACTGCCGCCCGTACCAGCACAATAGGCCAGAAACTCCCACAGTTTAGAATCGGGTGGGTAGGTCTGCAAGTCGTACATGCCCATAGCTGCGGCCACAATTGGTACGTTGTCAACCACTGCCGATGCCATACCGATGAGCAGGATGATGACGTCTAAATTACCCACCGTTCGGGTCAGCGATTCGGCCATGTCGCGTAGCAGGCCGGTTGACTGCAGCGCGCCAACGGCCAGTAGAATGCCGAGGAAAAACATTACACTGGGCGTATCGATACGGCTCAGGGCATAGGCGGGGGTATATTTCTGCCGTTCGGCGTCGTCTTTTTCGCTGTGGAGCAGCTCTGACACCACCCAGACACCACCCAGCACCAGCATCATGCCCATGTAAGGCGGCAGGTGCGTTACGGTCTTGAAAATGGGTACGAACAACATCCCTCCCAGCCCCACGCCCAGCATAAGCTGACGCTCGAAACGGTGCCGTTTGGTTACGTAAGGGCGGCTGATTCCGCGCCCTGCCGTACCGAGCATGGCCTGCGAATCTGCTTTGTAGAGCGAGGTAACCACCAGCAGTGGTACCAGCAATGACACCAGACTGGGCAGTAGCAACTGCCGGATAATGTTGAGTGTAGTGACCTGACCGCCAATCCAGAGCATGGTCGTGGTGACGTCGCCGATGGGCGACCAGGCCCCGCCGGCGTTGGCCGCCAGCACAATCATGCCCGATACAACTTTTCGCTGGTCGGGATCGGTCACTAACTTGCGGGCTACCGAAACCATGACGATGGTAGACGTCAGGTTGTCTAACAGGGCCGACATGAAAAATGTCAGCAAACTAATGGTCCAGAGCAGGGTACGGGTATTGCGGCTGGCAATGCGGTCTGTAATGAGCGTAAAGCCATCGTGTACGTCGATGAGTTCAACCACCGTCATGGCACCCAGCAGGAAGAATAGGATTTCGGAAATTTCGGTGAGATGGTGGCCCAGGTTTTCTACGACGGGTTCCCGGTCGGGAGAGGCCAGCGCATAGACAGACCAGCACAGCACACCTGTAATGAGAGCGGTGGCCGTCTTGTTTATTTTAATGGGATGTTCGAGCGTAATCAGCAGGTAGCCGACGGCAAAAATCAGTATAAGCGTAAGAATCATATAGATTGAAACCGGAATAGAACCGGGATTGTCTCTTAACAGAAGATGAAAAAGTCGTTTGTCGTTCGGTTTTCGCGGCTTAATGCCGATGGTATGGCCCTGTTTCCGTTCATTCTGGTACGCCAGCACCAGCCCGGTCCGGTACTGATCAACCATGAGCGTATCCACCTGCGGCAACAGGCCGAACTGGGTATTTTGCCTTTCTACGTCTGGTACGGTATTGAATACATCATCCACCGAATCCAGGGCAAAACGCATGACCAGGCTTACCGAAATATCAGCTTCGAGCGCGAAGCCTACGTCAACGAAACCAATCTCACTTACCTGAAAACAAGACGGCTGTGGTCATTCTGGCGATACGTTTTTCAATCGTGAATGAGTGAATTGTGAATGAGCGAATAGGGCTGACGCAATTGTTGTCGACGCCGGAAGTTATTCGCTCATTCATCATTCATCATACCTTTCCTCCCCCGCGAACCGGCCATCATAACCAGCGACGACAGCACGACGACCAGCATCGGAATGCCATTCCGAAATCCCAGGAGTCGCAGGCTTTCGGGAATGTTAAGATATAGCAACAAGGAGATCAGGCCGCGCGGGGCCATCCAGAGCAGGGGCGTAATGCGGCCCCGGTAGGTCAGGCGTAACGTAATCCAACGCCAGCCAATAATGACAAAGACAAATAATATGCCCACAATCAGGGCGTCGGTATCAACCAGTTCTGTCGGAATGGCGATATAGCCGAAAATCAGGAAGAAAAACGTGCGGACTACAAAGGCTCCCTCGGCGGTCAGGTTCTTGAGTTGTTCCAGCTCTTTCTCGAACAGATCGTTTTTCAGAATCAAACTCAGCCGCCCCCGAATAAATAACTCGGTGTTGTTCAGAAACAGCCCGAAAATCAAAACCAGCAACAGCGACGACAGGTGATTGATTTCGGCCAGGGCATAGACCAGAAACAGCACTGAAATAATGGGTAGAAACTTGATTCGGTGGTTGATGCGCCCAATCAGATACAGCAACAGAAAGCAGCACACGACCGACACCACCGCCATGACCACTGTGTCGCGTGTGAAGGACCAGACCGCACCCAATGCGGAGTTATTGCTGAGTAGTAACAGAAAATTATAGGCCATAATGCCCAGAATGCTGCTGAATGCCGACTCATACACGACAAACTCCTGCTGCCAGCCGGTCAGACTCGTTATGATCGAGTTAGATGCGGTACTGCTGATAATTGAGAATGGCAAAGCAGTAATCAGGCAGTGATAAAAACTATCGTTGAGCAGTAGATAGAGCATCGTGGCAATGAGTAGCGTACAGCCTACAATGGACAGCAGTGAGGCCAGTAATGTGCGGCTCAGGACACCGAGCCGGGTACTTTCCAGTTCCAGGTCCAGACCCCCTTCAAGCACAACCAAAATCAGACCCAGCGTACCCAGCGTGGGCAGAATGGTATCAAGGTAGGGCACCTGCACGCTGAAGTACGTAGTGGACAGCCGGATCAGCATACCCAGCCCCAGCAGCAGGAGTACTGACGGCATCTGGAACCTACTGCTGAACAGATCGAAGCCGTACGAAATCAGGACGGCCAAGCTCAGCATAATAATTAAAATCGAAGAATCCACGGTTCAGTTATCAGTTATCAGTGACCAGTTAGCAGTTCTCAATGACCAGTTAGCCGGTATAATGTCAGTTGTATCAGGCTATCCGCAAAGATAGCCCATGCCCGCAACCCATCCAGAATTGACTGATAACTGGTGACTGATTACTGGTCACTGACAAGCTGAGTAGCAATTTTTGCCGACAGCAGACACAGTGGAATGCCCCCGCCGGGGTGAACGCTGCCGCCCACAAAGTATAAATTACTGAACTCGTGCGAGAAATTGGCGTGTCGCAAAAATGCGGCAAACCGATTGTTGCTGCTGTTGCCGTACAACGCTCCCTGACTTGACGACGTGCGGCTCTCGATACTGCGGGGGTCCAGAACCGTTTCGGTCTCGATGAATGCACCGACGTCCATGCCGAGGTTGTGGCTTAGTTTCTGGATCACGTTCTGCCGGGCACGGGCAATAACCGCATCCCAGTCCTGCCCGGCGTTGTTGGGTGCGTTGAGCAGAATAAACCAGTTCTCACAGCCAGACGGAGCGTCGTCGGGTTTCTGTTTCGAAGTAATATTGAGATAGATTGTAGGATCGTCGTGAAGGTCGTTTTGCTGGAACAGGCTCGTAAACTCGGCGCGGTAATCGTTGCTGAAGAAAATGTTGTGCAGCCCCAGCTCCGCAAATTTGCGGTTGATACCCCAGTAAAAAATCAGGCCCGAGCTTGACTTGGGCTGCCGCAGAATCCGCTCCGGCTGCCGGGCGTGGGGAAGCAGTTTACGAAACGTACTCACCACGTCCATATTCGTAATAATCAGGTCTGCTTTTTTGATGATTCCCTCACCAGACCGCCTAACCCCAACTACCCGTTTACCTTCTGTCACGATCTCCGTAACGCGGGTGTTGTACTGGAAGGTAACGCCGAGGTCCTCGGCCAGTTTTACCAGACTGTTGGTAATGCTCACCATGCCACTGACCGGAAAAAACGCACCGATGTTGTACTCCAGATGCGGGATGATGTTCAGCGTGGCCGGGGTCTGGTAGGGGTCTGAGCCGTTGTACGTAGCGTAGCGGTTAAACAACTGTACGAGTTTTGGGTGTTGGAACCGCTGCTCGTTGGCTCCGTTCATCGTGCCGAATACGCCCAGCCGGGGCAGGTTGAGGTAGCCGCGCAGGGCGTCTCGGTTGAGCCAGGTGCTGACCTTATGCAGCGAACGGTGCAGAAACAGCTTCTCCGTGACGTCGTATTTGAGGGCCGAGTCGCGGAGGTGGCTGAGGAGGTGCTCGGCGGGCTCGTTAAAGACGGTTTGTGTTTCCTGCGCAAACCGATTGTGGTCGGCCCAGGCGGTTAGGCGGGTGGTATCATCCCAGAAATAGCGGCAGGTTTCGTCCAGGCGAATGTACTCGAAGTAGTCGGCGGGATTTTTACCGGCCAGCGTAAACAGCTCGTCTACCAGATGCGGCATGGTAAACAGCGACGGACCCGCGTCAAACCGGTACGGCCCGCTGGTTCCGGTCAGGTCGAACGTAGAGAGCTTACCGCCCGGATACGCGTTGGCTTCCAGCACCTCTACGGTATAGCCCTGCACCGCCAGCCGAATGGCCGATGCTATGCCGGCCACCCCGGCCCCAATCACAATGGCGCTTTTCATGTCAATGAGTGAATAGTTGCTGGCGGGGGGCTACGCCTGCGCCAGCAACTATCAAAATTATTTTTTCGCGTAATAATACAGGTTCACTGATGCAGCAGTGCTGCGTTCGCTGAGGGTAAAATAGCCACGACCCTCCTTGTTGAAACACACGGCTTCGCCCTGTGGCTCCAGCCGATACGGTATGGTACGGCCCGTACCCTTCTGAAGGGCATCGGCAATGCTTTGCCCGTCCTTACGCTTCCAGTAGAATATATTTGAATAAGTGCGGACAATCAGTTCGCTGCCATCGGGCGAGATAGCAGCTCCGGTCACGTAGGCAGGCAGACCCTGACCAAATGAAGGCATCTCGCCGAGTGCTTCGGCTACGCTCACCTCATCTCGATTTTGTGGGTAAGCCAGCCGGTACAGGCGCGTGTTGTTGGGTTCGCGCTTTGAGATGATATAAATGTCTTTTGTAGCGGGATCAACGAACATGGCTTCGGCATCGCGGGGTCCGTCGGGGTATCGGAAGTTGAACCGATCCACCTGCGTGATGGGCGTTTGCAGGTTGGCAGGTTCGGGCAGACGGTAGATCTGCACCAGCCCCCGGTTGGCGTTATTATCGCCAATGTCGCCGATGTAGAGGTAGTTCACACCAGCTTGCGGGCCGGGGCCGTTGGCCAGTTCTTCCCAGTCGGTGTTGGGGAAATTGGGTACGGCAATTTTTCCTTTGAGTTTGCCATCGTGGCCCAGCAGGGCCAGTTCGGCGGGGTTGCCGCTATCCTGCTCTACCCAGAGATTACCGGGCTGGCTGCGGCTGTCCACGATGCCTGATGCTTCGTCGATCAGACCGGGGGCTACGGGCGTAGTGACGGGTTCGACAAATTCAACCTGATCCACGCCGGGCAACGTGAGTTTGCAGGCGGAAGCAGTGAGCAGGAAAAGCCCCAAAATAAGGATACGCATTTGAGATTGGTTGAGGTTGTATGAGTACCCCAAAGTAACGGATGAATGATGAATTATGACTTGCGAATGAGTGAATAGTTACTGACGTCAGCGTCTCCCGCTTCAGCAACTACTCACTCAGTCTATCATTCACAATTCACAATTAAACGGGTATCAGAATGGTGAACGTAGCCCCATGGCCCGGTTGACCTTCGGCGCGGATGTAGCCCCGATGGTTGTCAATAACTTTCTGCACAATGGCCAGCCCGATACCCGTTCCCTGATACTCGTTGCGGTTGTGCAGCCGCTGAAAAACCTGAAAAATCTTCTCGGCCTGATGCGGATCGAAGCCAATGCCATTATCGCTCAACTCAAATCGGTAAAACTGAACCGCGTTGTCGTGGGCAGAAACCGGAAGACCCGTATCGCGCCCCCGCTGCACGGTGTACCGAAGCTGGAGTTCGGGCTGACGCCCGGGTTTAGTGAACTTGAGCGCGTTGCTCATCAAATTCTGGAATAATTGCCGAAGCTGGGCTGCGTCGCCGGCAATGATGGGCAGCGTATCGACCAGAATAAGGGCATTCTTCTCCAAAATAGCGGTTTCCAGATCGCTGGCTACGTCGCGAAGAAGCTGATTGAGATCAATGGCTTTCTCGTTTTCCCGTTTGGTAGCAATGCGCGAGTAGGCCAGCACGTCTTTGACGAGTACCCGCATCCGCTCGGCTGCCGACTGCATCCGGCGCAGCATGTCCTGGCCCGACTCGTCCAGAACAGCCGTGTAGTTGGTCTGAAGAATGTCGCCAAACTGCTGAATCTTGCGCAGGGGTTCCTGTAAATCGTGGCTGGCTACGTAGGCAAACTGCTCCAGGTTTTTGTTGCTGCGCTGCAAATCGATTACCGACGCTTCGAGTTGCTGCTGGAGCCGTTTCAGGGCCGAGACATCGGTAAACGTCACCACGAAGCCGTCGTTGATTTTCCGGGCCGAAATGTCGAGCCAGAAATCCAGCCCGTCGTGCCGGTAATCGACCTCGGTGCGGGTGGGTTCGCCGGTGTTGGTGGTGTGTACGTATTGGGCAAACAGGCCCGACTCCACGTTGCCCGGAAAGATGGGCAGCAGCGGTTTGCCGATCACCTCTTCTTCGGTTTTGCCCACCAACTGCCCCGACGCTTCGTTCATGGTCAGGAACCGGAAATCCGTGATCTCGCCCGCGTCGTTACGCATGGCCTCGAACGCCATGATGCCGTTGATAGAGCCGTCGAGTACGCTACTGAGCAGGCTGGCCTGTTGCTCAATCTGTAGCGACAGTTTTCGATCTTCCGTTACGTCGTTGTAGGTTACGACCAGCCCATCGCCGAGTTTGCTGGTTTTAACCTCTACAAATACGTCTAAGCCGTCTGTCTGATAATGCAGTTCCTGCCGCATCGGCTCGCCGGTTTCGATGGTGTCAGCGTACAAATCGAACAGGCCAGTTGGTTTGATGCCCGGAAAATTAGTTAACGCCGGAAAGCCAATCAGTTCATCGATTGGCTTTCCGGCAATACCGGCTCCAACAGAATTGGTGCTGGTAATAAGCAGGTCAATAATGACACCCTGCTTATTGCGGATGGCTTCGAAAGCCATAATGCCATTGGGAGTGCCATTCAGGACGCTGTTGAGCAGGTTAGTCTGCTTTTCCTGCGCTAACTGGAGTTGTTTCAGGTCGGTATAGTCCGTAAACGTTACTAATACGTCGTCGTTGAGTTTTACCGACCGCACGTCGAACCAGACATCCAGCCCGTCCACGTTGTAGTTGATGTCGAACCGTTGCTCTTCGCCGGTGGCCAGGGTGGTTTTGTAGCGGGTATAGGTTTCGGTATCGCGGTAGCTGATGAACCAGTTGGAGGCCAGGTCCCCCCGGATGGCGTCGGGCGTTTCGCCGATGAGCGCGGCCACCATTTTATTGATCGCTTTGAAGCGAAAATTCACGACCTCGCCCGCGTCGTTGCGCACCGGGCTGAATACAAAAATGCCCGTCTGCGAATTGTCGATAACGGCCTGGAGGTTGGTGGCAGCCTGTTTCAGTTCCTGCTCGGCCAGTCGGAAGTTGCTGGTACTGTCAAATGTCAGCACCAGCGTATCGGCCTGCCGCACCGCCGATACCTCGAACCAGCCGCGCAGCCCCTTCTCGTCTTCGTAGTAGTTTTCGGTGCGGCCCGGCTGCCCCAGGAAAGCGTCGCAGTACAGGGCAAAAAAACCGGCTTCTCTGTAGCCAGGGTACGTGGCTGTCATGGTCCGGCCAATGGCTTCTTCGGGCGCAACCCCCGTCAGTTTTTCTACTGCCGGGTTGGCGGCCAGAATCGTAAAGTCCGTAAGTTCATTTTTGTCATCGTAAATCGGCTTGAGCAGTAACACGCCGTTGATGGCCCCGTCGAGCATGGTCTGTGTCAACTCGGTCTGCCGTTCAAGTTCCTGCTGCGCCTGTTTCTGGGCAGTAACCTCAGTGGCTGTGATCACGATGCCATCGCCAAGTTTGGCAATGTGGGTATCGTACCAGACGTTGAGGTCTGCATAAAATTGTTCCTGATGAACGGCCTGCCCCGTATTGACAACCTCGACGTACCGGTTGAACCGACCCTTCTGGCGGACGTTTGGGTTTATTTCGAGCAGGGTTCGTCCGGTAGGGTCAAGGTTGAAATATTTCTGTATTTCGGCTCTGGCTGTCGAGTTGGCGAGCCGAAGTCTGAAGTCCAGAATCTGCCCGGTCTCGTCGCGGATGGCATCATAGACAATAACGGTACTGGTGGAGGTGTCCAGAATACCGTCGAGAAGCGTATTTTGCGCTTCGATCTCCAGCTTAGCCCGGTGCTGCACCGTGATGTCATTAAAGGTAATCACGAAGCCGTCGCCGAGTTTCACCACCGCCACGTCGTACCAGCCGCTGAAGTTTTCGTTCTGGTAGGGCGTTTCAAACCGCAGCGACTCGCCGGTTTCCACGACGCTAACATATTGATCGAACAAACCGTGTTCCTTTACGGCGGGAAACAGGGCCAACAGTTGCCAGCCGGGTTCGGTGTCGGGCAAATGCAGAATCTGCTGCGCCACCCGGTTGATGAGTACGGCCCGGAAATCAACGATAGTACCCGTTGCATCACGTACCGACTCGTAGGCGATAATGCCGTTGAGCGATGCGTTCAGGATGCCTTCGAGCAGGTCATTAGCAGAGGACGTGGCAGGGGAATTGGTAAAATTGGTGGGCATAAATAACGTAACGGCAGATGTAGGGATTATGTTGAGCCGGAACAAGAAAGCAAGTTATCGTTTTTTTGCCGTACTTAGAGGGTCAACTAACCGAACCAGTCTGCTCATGCAACAATCGTTCCGCTTCGCCCAGCTTGTGCGATACGCCCTCATTCTTCCTCTTTCGTTCTGCATTTTTTGCCCGGTAATTGCTCAGGACGCACCCACCTACCAGACCCCGCCCAAAGCCTTGGCCGACCTCGTAACCATACCGCCCACGCCGGGCGTGAGTTTGTCGGACAAAGGCGACGTGATGCTGATTCTGGAACAGGCGTCGGCCCCCGGCATTGCCGAACTGGCCCAGCCCGAACTTAAACTGGCCGGTTTGCGCCTGAACCCCGCCAATAACGGCCCCAGCCGTTCGCGTTACATTACGGGTCTGAAACTCAAAAACGTAACGAGTCAGGAAGAAAAGGTCATTACGGGCCTACCGCCCGAGCCGCTCATCAGCAACGTGCAGTGGTCTCCCGATTACCAGAAAATCGCCTTCGCCAACAGCACCGACAGCCACATCGACCTCTACGTGGCCGATGTAGCTACTGCCAAAGCGCAGCGGGTGGGCAGCATGGCCCTGAACGCCACCATGCGCAGCCCGTTTCGGTGGCTGCCCGACAGCCGCAGCCTCATTGCCAAAACCGTACCGGCGGGCATCGGCAACGTGCCGGACATCAGCCGCGTACCCACTGGACCAACTACGCAGGCTAATACGGGTGGGCAGCGCGGCCAGGCACCCACGTATCAGGATTTGCTCAAAAACCCGTCCGACGAACGACTGTTTGCTTACTACACCACGGCGCAGGTCGTTAAAATTGACCTCGACGGCAAAACGATGCCCATCGGCAAGCCCGGCATTATTTCATCAGCCGACCCTTCGCCAGATGGGAAGTACGTCATGATCGAGACCGTACACGCGCCATTTTCGTATCTGGTGCCGGTTTATCGGTTTCCCCTTCGTACTGATATTTTTGCGATGGATGGTAGTCTGGTGAAGACACTGAACGACGGCCCGTTGCAGGAAAACGTACCGTATAGCCCCGATGGCGCACCCAGCGGGCCCCGCGATTTTGGCTGGCGGGCCGACGCCCCGGCATCGGTTTACTACACCGTAGCGCAGGACAAGGGCAATCCTAAAGTACAGGCCGACATTCGCGACAAAGTCTACCTGATTGACGCGCCGTTTGCCGCGCAACCCAAAGAAATCTACGCGGCACAGTTTCGGTTCGAGGGGTTCGAGTGGGGTAACGAAACAACCGCAATAGCTACCGAACGCTGGTGGCAGACGCGCAAACAGCTTACCAAAACCGTAAACCCCGCCAACTGGCAAACCAAAGTCCTCTTTGACCGTTCGTACGAAGACCGCTATGGTTACCCCGGCCAGCCCGATATGCGCCACAACCCCTACGGTCGTGAGGTGCTGAACCTGCTGCCCAACAACGAAATTATGCTGCTCAACGCCCAGGGTGCCTCGCCCCAGGGCGACCGCCCGTTTGTGAGTGTGCTGAACCTGAAAACCGGCCAAACCCGCGAACTGTGGCGGTCGGCGGCTCCGTACTTCGAACGTCCCGTGGCCATTATTGACGCCCAGCGGCAGGTAATCCTGACCACCCGCGAAACGCCCGACGAGAGCCCGAACTACTTCGTCCGTAACCTGAAAGCCCGCATTGCTCCTATGCAGGTAACGCAGTTTCCGCATCCATATCCGCAGTTGAAAGGCGTTCAGAAACAGCAGCTCCGCTACAAACGCGCAGACGGTGTGGACCTGACCGCTACGCTGTACCTGCCTGCGGGTTACAAGAAATCAGACGGGCCACTACCCAC
>Ga0123337_10001840_pt1 | contig 25739 bp, 27 predicted proteins | sample frozenSSSSmetaG_FD_89792 | JGI IMG/M metagenome (GOLD analysis project Ga0123337, IMG submission 89792) | Glacier valley bacterial and archeal communities from Borup Fiord, Nunavut, Canada, to study Microbial Dark Matter (Phase II) -... | ecosystem: Environmental > Aquatic > Freshwater > Ice >...
AGCGGCGTCGGCAGCGGCGTCGGCACGAAGGGCCACCTGAAGACGCTGGAAGCCGTGAAGTGGATGGTGGCGAACCATCCGCTCGGCAGCTACTACGTGCCGGCCCACCTCGAGCGCGCCGGCCCGTTCAATCCGGACAGCAACAACGGCTACAACGTCGAGCACCTGCGCGACTTCAACAACGCGGCGCCGAACGTCGCGTTCGGCTTCGAGACCCAGCCGGGCCACGGCGCCGCCTCCGACCGCGGCGAGTACGCGGTGCTGCGCAACGGCTTCGTCGGCAGCCCCACCAATGTCGACTCGGTCGGCGGCACGACCTACGGCGGAACCGGCGTGTACGGCGCGCAGATCGGCGGCGTGTGGGACTCGCTTCTCGGCGAAGGCCGCAACTACTGGTTCTTCGCGAGCTCGGACTGGCACAACCGCGGCAGCTTCGGTCCAGACGATCGCCGGACCACGCAGGACTTCTTTCCCGGCGAGTACCAGCGCAACTACACGATGGTGAGGAACGGCAGCGACAAGCTGCGTCCGCAGACGATCGTCGACGGCCTGCGCACCGGCAACAACTTCGCCGCGAGCGGTCAGCTGATCGACCGCCTCGCGTTCGTCGCCTGCGCCTCGTATGCCGGACCGGCCTCGCGCAGCAATGCCGCCGTCGAGGCGCTGGCGGTCGCAGCCGCCACGAGCAACACCGACACCGACGTCGCCGGCTGCGCCACGATGGGCGAGAAGCTCAAGGTGCGGCCGGGCGCGGAGATCGTGGTCAGCGTCGTCGTGCGCGATCCGGCGGGAACGAACTACTCCCCGTACAACTTCCCGAATCCCTCGCTGCTGCAGATCGGCATGAACCAGCCGATCAACGCGCCGGTGCTCGACCACATCGACCTGATCCGAGGCCTCGTGAGCGGCTACCGCACGCCGGGCGCAGCAGGCTACGCCGGCGAGTGGCCGCGCAACACCGACTGGCTGCGCACCGACGGCACGACGGCGGGTCTGCCGGTCGTTCCCGCAGCGGCCAAGAACACCACGGCGGCGGTCATCAGGACCTTCAACGGCAGCGCGGTCACGCCGTGGGTGTCGTTCAATTCGGGTGTCGACAACACCGCGTTTTTGAAGATGACATACCGGATCGCGCCGGTGTCGGGCTCGCAGTACATCCGCCTGCGCGGCACCAACCTGCCGCCGAGCGTTCCCTACGAGACCGATGCCAGCGGCAACCCGCTCTCCGACGTTCATACCAATGCGAGCAATCCGGCTCGCCTGCGCATTCCATGCACGACCGCGCAGGCGACGGTCATCCCGGCGGGGACCTACACCGGTACCGCCATCGACGGCTGCCCGGCGCATCTGCCGACGGTGACGATTCCCGCCTCCGGCAACACGCCCGCCTTCACGGGCAAGGCGGTCGCGTACGACGTCGCCGCGTGGTCCGATCTCTGGTTCTACGGCAATCCGATCTACATCGAGGTCTCCGGTTCGACCGTGGTCGCGGGAGTCAGGTAAGTCTCTCGACGCACCGCGGGCGACCGCGCTTCACGACGCCGCGCGGTCTCGCGCGGCGTTTCCCGTTCTGAACACGACACCCATGTCTGCCTTCATTCCTGCCTTCTTCGTCCGCGTCGGACTGTCGTCGCGTCGTCCCGTCTCCTGGCCCGGCTGGGCGCGCGAGCCGTTGCTCCACTTCATCGTGCTGGGCGGCCTGCTGTTCGCGGCCGACCACGTCCTGGTCGCCGGCGCCGACGACCCGCGCACCATCGTCGTCGGCGCCGACGTCGATGCCGAGGCGACTCAGCTGTTCAAGGCCTCGCGCGGACGCTCGCCGAGCCGCGACGAGCTCGACGCGCTGCGCCGCGTCTGGCTCGACAACGAGGTGCTCTACCGCGAGGGCCTCGCGCTCCAGGTCGACCGCGGCGACAGCGCGATCCGCGAACGCGTAATCTTCAAGGCGCTGAGCGTGGTCGATGCCAACACCAGGCTGCCGCGGATCGACGACGAGGGCCTGCGCGACTGGTTCGAGGCGCACCGCGCCAAGTACGACGAGCCGGCACGCTTCGACTTCCAGGAGGCGGTGCTGTCGGGCGATACGGCCGAGGCCGCGGTTCGAGGCTTCGTCGAGTCGCTGAACGCCGGCACGCCGGGCGACGCCAAGGCCGGGCTGCGCGTCTTCAAGGGCCGGCCGCTGAGCAACCTCGTCCAGAGCTACGGCGCCGACTTCGTTAAGTCGCTCGAAGCCGCGCCGACGGGCGAGTGGCGAGCGCTGCCGACCCGCGACGGGCGGCGCGCGATGCGCCTCGACGCCGTGATCCCGCCAAGACCGGCGAACTACGAGAGCCTGCGCACCGTCGTGCTCCAGGATTGGACAGACGCGGTCCTCGCGGAGCAGCGCAGCGCCGCCGTGCGTATGCTGGCCAGAAAATACAACGTCAGGTTCGAGGACGCGAAGCCGTGAGCGGCCTGCTGCGCGCGCTTCTGATCGCGATGCTGGCCTCGCTCGTGACCCCTGCCGGGGCGCACGAGATGAGCATGGCCGAGATGGACGTGCGCGAGGCGGCGCGAGGCGAGTTCATCTGGCAATGGACGGCACGCAACGATCGCCAGGGCAGCCTCGTCGACCTCGTGCCGGTGTGGCCCGAGGGATGTCGTGGCGAGGGCAACGTCGTCCATTGCGGCAAGGCCGGCATGCAGGGCACGCTGACGGTCGACGGTGTCGGCAAGACCTACTCGGCCGCGCTCGTGAAGATCTGGTGGCTCGACGGCGAGGCGCGCGTCTACACACTCACCGCCGGCCAGCCGACGGTGCACTTGTACGGCGGCGCCGACGACCGGCGCGGCATGGGCGAGATCGCGTCGGCATACCTCGTGCTCGGCGTCGAGCACATCCTGAGCGGCGTCGACCACCTGCTGTTCGTGATCGGCCTGCTCCTGCTCGTCGGCTTCCGCCGCCGGCTGGTCTGGACCATCACCGCCTTCACGGCAGCCCACAGCCTGACGCTGGCGAGCGCCGCGCTCGGCTGGCTGACGCTGCGGCCGGCGCCGGTCGAGGCCTGCATCGCGCTGTCGATCGTGCTGGTCGCGGCCGAGGCGCTGCATCGCAAGGACACGCTCGCACGTCGCTTCCCCGCCCTGGTCGCGTTCCTCTTCGGGCTCGTCCACGGCCTCGGCTTCGCCGGTGCGCTGAAGGAGATCGGCCTGCCCGAGAACCATCTGCCAATCGCGCTGCTGACCTTCAACGTCGGCGTCGAGATCGGTCAGCTCCTGACGGTCGCCGTCGCCTGGCTCGTCTGGCAGGCGGCATCGCGCCTGCCCGCGATGCAGCGCCTGCGCACCGTCCTGCTGTACGGCATCGGCTCGGTCGCGGCGTGGTGGTCGTGGCTGCGCATCGTCGCGATCTTCGGCTAGGGCCCGATGCGATGGACGAGATCCACGGCCTGTTCCCCATCCCCTTCCTGCGCGCGCCGGCGACGCTGCCGCGCACCCTCGTCGACGCACTGGTCGCGTCGTTCGCCGCGATGGCGCTGCGCGAGAACAACTCCTCCGGCCAGCTCTCGCACACCGAGATGCTGCGGCCGCGCGACAACCCGCTGCTGCGCGAGGTCGCGACGCTGATCGATCCGAAGCTGGCCGACTTCGGCAGCGTGCTGTTCGGCGAGCGGCTGCCCTGGTCGATCAAGGAGATGTGGGTCAACGTGCTCGACACCGGCGGTCGCCAGGCGATGCACAACCACGCCAACAGCTTCGTCTCCGGCGTGATCTACCTGACTGCGACGCACGAATCGTCGAGCACGGTGTTCATGAAATCTCCCGGCGGCACCGATTTCGTCTTCAGAAACGACCACGCGCGCATGACGCCCGGCCCGTTCAACGCCGACAAGTGGATCAGCCCCCAGCCCGAGCCCGGCGACCTCGTGCTCTTCCCGAGCTACCTCATGCACGCCGTGCCGCCCAATGCCGGCGGACGGCGCATCTCGCTGGCCTTCAACGCGATTGCGGCGCGGCTCGAGTCGTGGGGCTACACCGTCAGCTTCGACATTTGAACCGGCCAGACACCGTGCGCTGGCGGGCCTCGCTCGTCCTGATGGCCGCTTCCGGCTTCGCCGGGCTCGGCTATCAGATCGTCTGGACGCATCAGTGCGCGCTCTGGCTCGGCCACGAATCGGCGGCCGTCCTCGCGGTGGTGGCCGCGTTCTTCGGCGGCCTCGCGGCCGGCGCCTCGCTGCTCGGGCCGGCCATCGAGCGCAGCACGTGCCCTGCCCGCTGGTATGCGGCCTGCGAGGCCGCGATCGCCGGATGGAGCGTTGTCCTGCTGATGCACATGGCGCCTTTCGGTGACTGGGTCCTCGGCATCACCGGCACGCAGCCCGCGCCGGTCTGGCAGTGGACGGTCGCGTTCTGCGCGACCTTCATCGTGCTTCTGCCGGCGACGGCGGCGATGGGCGCGACGCTGCCCGCGATCGAGCGGGCCTTCGCCGACCGGCACGGTGGCAACCGATCGATCGCGCCGCACTATGCCGCCAACACCCTGGGTGCGACGCTCGGCGTGCTGGCCATCGCCTTCTGGCTGGTGCCGACGCTCGGGCTCTCGCGCACCGCGGCGATCTGCATCGTGCTCAACACACTGTGCGCCGCGTCCGCGCTGGTCGTGCTCCCGCGTCGGTCGGTTCCCGCGCAGGCGCGGCCGGTCCTGGATGCACGTCGCGGCCGCGACGCGCTCGCCCGGCTCGCCTGCACCGGACTGCTGGGCATCGGCTACGAGGTGCTGGTCGTGCGCGTGCTGAGCCAGGTGGCGGAAGACACGGTCTACACCTTCGCGCTGCTGCTCGCGGTCTATCTGATCGGCAGCGCCGCGGGCGCGGCGCTGTATCAGCGCCGGCTCGCGTCGCGCAAGGACGCGATCGGGCTCGGTGACCGGCTCCTCTGCGCGCAGGCTGCCTGCTGCCTGGTCGGCGCCGCGACCCTCTGGCTTGCCGACCGGCTCAAGGACGCCTGGCTCGACGCTGCGGGCGCGAGCCTGGTGGCCGCCATCGGCGCCGAGGCGGTGCTGGCGCTGATGGCGTTCGCGCTGCCAACGATCGCGATGGGCGCGCTGTTCAGCCACCTGAGCGACCGCGCCAACGCTGCCGGCATCAGCTTCGGCCGGGCGATCGGCGTCAACACCTTCGGAGCCTCGACCGCTCCACTGCTCTTCGGCGTGATGCTCGCGCCCGCGGCGGGCCTGAAGCTCGCCCTGATGGCGATCCCGCTCGGCTACCTGGCGCTCGCGAGCCGGGTCGCCTGGCGCCGACCCGCCGCGTGGCTGCCGGCGGCCGTCGCTGCCGGGATCGCCATGGGCGCGCCCGTGCTCGCATTCGTCGACGTGCCCGACGGCGCCCGCATCGTCAGCTATCGGGACGGCACCGTGGCCGCCGTGAGCGTCGTCGAGGATGCGCACGGCGTCTCGCGCCTGCGCATCGACAACCGCCAGCAGGAGGGCAGCAGCTCGAGCCTGCTGGTCGATGCCCGCCAGGCCTTGCTGCCGATCCTCCTGCATCCCGCGCCGCGCCGCGCGCTCTTTCTGGGCCTCGGCACCGGCATGACCGCGACGTCCGCGGCCGAGGATCCGGCGCTGGAAGTCGACGCGGTCGAGCTGCTGCCCGAGGTCATCGCTGCATCGGCCTGGTTCACGCGCGACTTCGACAGCGCCGCGCGCAAGCGCCTCCATCTCGTCGCTGCCGATGCACGCCGCTTCGTTCGCGTGGCGCCGGACCAGTACGACGTGATCGTCTCGGACAATTTCCATCCGGCGCGCAGCGGCTCCGGGTCGCTCTACACGGTCGAGCACTTTCGCGCCGTGCGCGAACGGCTGCGCGCCGACGGCCTCTTCTGCCAGTGGCTGCCACTGCACCAGCTCGACCTGGCAACCTTGCGCAGCATCGTCCGGTCGTTCCTGGTCGCATACCCGGACGGCTGGGCCATGCTCGCCAGCAACAGCCTGGAGACGCCGGTGCTGGGCCTCGTCGGACGGGTCGACGGCCGGCGTTTCGATGTCGATGCCTTGCGCGTCCGCCTGGCCCACGCAGCAGCGACGATGACTCCGGGCCCGGCCTCGTTCGGCATCGAGGACGAGCTCGCCCTGCTCGGCAGCTTCGTCGCGGGCCCGCGGCAGCTGGCCCGTATCGCAGGCGATGCGCGCGCCAACACCGACGACGATCCAGTCGTCGCCTACGCCGCGCCGCGCATCACCTACGCGCCCGCGTCGTCGCCGCAGGAGCGGCTCGTCGCACTGCTCGACGCCGTGTCGATCGCGCCGTCGGACCTGGTCGACGACGCGCCCGATGCCGCCTGGTCGTCCCGGCTCGCCGCCTACTGGATCGCGCGCCGCCGCTTCATCGAGGCCGGTCGCGGCATCGGCCCGTCGGCAGACGTCGGCGACATGCTGGCCCGGGTGCGCGCACCGCTGCTGTCGGTGCTCCGCTCGAGCCCTGACTTCAGACCGGCCTACGACCCGCTGTTGCGCATGGCGACTGCGCTCGGACGCACCAACCTCGACGACGCGCGCGCCTTGCTCGCCGAACTCGACGCCGTGCAGCCGGCGCGGTCGGAGGCCCGCGACGCATCGCGGCGCTTGAGCCGTTCTGCGTCGAACTGACACAGCGTTCTGTCGGTCAGCGAACAAAGGGAAAGTGCGGGTTTCAGGCCCGCCGATTGCTGCGGCGCACCAAATGAGATCGACACGTCCTGCTTTTGCTCGTCTGCGCTCGTGGATGGGTAGCTTTCATCCATGCGCAATGGTGTTTTCCCGGGCATCGGTCTTGCGTAGAGATCTGCATCGACCACCCACGAGGTTGCATCCATGAAAACCATCAGCTCCATCGTCGCCGCGGCCGCCATCGCTCTCAGCAGCACAGCAGGCGCCAGCGTCATCGGCAGTCTCGGCACCGGCGGCGGCACGTTCCTGGCGCTGTCGAGCGCAGGTCTCGCCGGCGGAAGCGTCGCGACGCTCTCCGGCGGCACCGTCTACGCGAACGACCAGCTGTTCGCCGACATCCCCAAGGGCACGGTCACCGACTTCCTCGCTGCCGGCGTGCTCGCGGGCCAGCCGGCGACGCTGACCTTCACGTCGCCCGTCAGCTACCTCAGCTTCCTCTGGGGCTCGCCCGACCTCTACAACCTGCTGACGATCATCAGCACCGACATCAGCCAGGTGTTCACGGTCGCGAGCCTCGGCTTCGGCGTCACCGACGGCAACCAGGCGTTCTCGCAGTACGTGCAGTTCGCCTCGGCGCCGGGCAGCAAGATCACCGGCGTCGTTTTCAGCAACACGCCCGCACAGGACGCGTTCGAGGTCGCCAACTTCAGTGTCAACAGCATCCCCGAGGCATCGAGCTACGCGCTGATGCTGGCCGGTCTGGGCATCGTCGCCTTCGTCGCGCGCCGTCGCCGCAACTACTGAGGTCGGGCGCTCGTCGGGCGCGAGACGACCGCATCACGCCGCTGCGAGCCGGCGTGCGAAGAGGCTGAAGAGCCGCTCCCAGTGCCGCTCGGCCGCCGTGCGGTCGTAGACGCCGGCGCGCAGCGGGAAGACGAAGCCGTGCTCGACGGCCGGATACCACTCGATGCGATACGGCGTGCCCGCGGCCTCGAGCGCTCCCTGCAGCTTCAGGATGTCGGCGGGCGGCGCCCACTTGTCGATCTCGGCGCAGGCGAAGTAGCTCTCGCAGCGCACCTGCGCCGCGATGCGATGTGGCGAATCGGCCTTGTCGGTCGCCATGTTGGCGCCGTGAATCGAGGCGATGACCCTGAACCGCTTCGGGAACGCCGCCGCCGCCCACATCACGATCGGCCCGCTCATGCAGTAGCCGACCGCGCCGAGGCGGCGGCTGTCGGCCTCGGGCTGCGTGTCGACGTACCCGAGCAGCGCGAGCGTATCGGTCGCCGTGGTGGCTCGATCGAGCGCCGCCATGTGGGCGAACATCTCGGCGAGCGCCAGCTCGGTGCGTTCCTTCAGGAAGTACTCGCTCACGCGCCGGTAGTAGAGATTCGGCAGGACGACGAAGTAGCCCACCGACGCGAGCCGGCGCGCCATGTCGTGCAGCTCGTCGCGCTTGCCGGGCGCGTCCATGAAGAAGAGGACGACCGGGAACGGCCCGCCCTCTTCCGGATGGACGACGAAGCTGTTCATCGCCCCGTCGGCGGTGGCGATGTCGACATCGCGTTCGATCATGCGAAGGCCTCTTGTCGTTTGTCGCGCCGGACGTTCAGGCGGCGGCCGCAGCACGCTTGGCGAGCAGCGCGTTCCCCGACCGCGACACGGGCTTTCTGCCCAGCACGCCCGAGATGAACGCCGCCGCGTCGACCACGCCGTCGATCGACACGCCGGTGTCGATGCCGAGCCCGTCGAGGAGGAACAGCACGTCCTCGGTGGCGACGTTGCCGGTCGCGCCTTTCGCGTACGGACAGCCGCCGAGGCCGGCGACGCTGGCGTCGAAGGTCGAGACGCCGACCTCGAGGCTGGCGTAGACGTTGCCGATCGCCTGCGCGTAGGTGTCGTGGAAGTGGCCGCTGACCTCGGCCACCGGATAGTGCTTCAGCGCTCGCTCCATCCCCGCCTGCACCTTCTTCGGCGTGCCGATGCCGATGGTGTCGGCAATGCCGCAATGGTCGACGCCGACCGACTTCATCAGCTTGACGACGCGCTCGACCTCGTCGGCGCTGACGTCGCCCTGGTACGGACAGCCGAACGCGACCGAGACCGCGCCGCGCACCTTCACCCCCTGCGCATGCGCCGCGGCCACGACCGGCGCGAAGCGCTCGAAGCTCTCGGCGATGGAGCAGTTGATGTTCTTCCGGCTGAAGGCTTCGGTCGCAGCGGCGAAGACGACGATCTCGTCGGGCCACTCGGCGCGCGGCGCGGAAAGCGCGGCGTCGAGCCCCTTCATGTTCGGGATCAGCACCGAGTAGCGCACGCCCGGCTGGCGACGGATGCCGGCCATCACGGCGGCGTTGTCGCCCATCTGCGGCACCCACTTCGGGCTGACGTAGCTCGTCACCTCGATCTCGCGCAGGCCTGCCGCCTGGAGGCGATGGACGAGCTCGATCTTGACGGCGGCGTCGACCGCCTGCTTCTCGTTTTGCAGACCGTCGCGCGGGCCGACGTCGACGAGGGTGACACGGGACGGCATCATGACCAGGACCTCCGTTTCGGAGCATCGAGCGCGGCCGACGACAGGCCGCCGCGCATTCGCCTGAGCAGGCGCGCAAGGAAGCGCCACAGCACCCACAGGATCACGAGCGAGACGACGGTGATCACGGCGAGCACCACGAGCGAGATCACCGGATGCGCCCACGACAGCCAGAGCATCGCCGGCACGGCGCCGTCGCCGAGCAGCGAGAGCGCGATGTTCGAGAACGGCTCGGGCGACGTGTTGGCCGAGGCCCGCGTCGTCATCTTCGCAGCGTGGCTGGTCGCGGCGAGCGTGCCGCCCATCAGCGCCGCCGCCGTGACCCAGCTCGCCTGGTCGCCGCCGAACACCGCGCCCGCGAGCGCGGCGCCGGCGGGAATGCGCACGAAGGTGTGGATCGCGTCCCAGACGCTGTCGAGCCCCGGGATCTTGTCGACGAAGAACTCGATGACGAGCATCAGCCCGGCGGCGCCGAGCACGACCGGATGGGCGAGGACTTGCAGGTCGCCGGGCAGGGTCACCCAGCCGAGCCAGCCCGCCATGCCGGTGAGGAAGACGACGGCGTAGAGGCGCAGGCCGCTGGCCCAGCCGAGCGCGGCGGCGATGGCGACGAGCTGGGTGAGGTCGAGGTTCACGGCTGCACCCATCGGGGCTTGCGCTTCTCGAGAAAGCTCCTGATGCCTTCCTGGCCCTCGGCGCTGGCGCGGATGTCGGCGATGCGGCGCGCCGTCTCGCTGCGCAGCTCGGCCGTGATCTCGCGGCCGGCGACGTCGTTCACGAGCTTCTTGCAGGCGATCGTCGCCATCGGGCCGTTGGCGACGATGGCGGCGACGATCTCTTCGACCTTGGCGTCGAGCGCGTCGGCCGTGACGACCTCGTGGACGAAGTCGCAGGCCTTCGCCGCGGCCGCGTCGAAACGCTCGGCGGTGACGAACCAGCGCCGTGCCGCCTGCTCGCCCATGGCGCGCACGACGTAGGGGCTGATCGTCGCCGGCAACAGGCCGAGCTTCGCCTCGCTGAGGCAGAAGGTCGCGGTGTCGACGGCGATGCGGATGTCGCACACCGCGGCGATGCCGAGGCCGCCGGCATAGCAGTCGCCGTGGATGCGGGCGACGACCGGGACCGGGCAGCTGAACATCGCCCAGAGCATCGCGGCGAGCTTCTCCGCGTCGGCGTGGTTCTGCTCCCAGGTGTAGCCGCCCACCTCGCGCATGAAGGCGAGATCGGCGCCGGCGCAGAACGCCTTGCCGCTGCCGCCGACGACGACGGCACGGACGCGCCCCGACTCGGCGTCGGCGGCGATCGCGGCGAAGGCAGCAGCGAGGTCGCGGATGACGGTGCCATTGAGAGCGTTGCGCACGTCGGGGCGGTCGAGCCAGACGAGCGCGACCGCGCCGACGCGCTCGAACCGGATCGGGCTCGTCGCATCGGTCGTGAAAGAGTCGGGCGTCAAGCTGCCGCCCTCCGGCTGTCGTGTTGAAGCATCCATACGAGGTCGATTTCGGGGCAAGGGTAGCCCATCGCTGTGATCGCGGCCGTGACCTGCCCGCGATGATGGGTCCCGTGGTTGAAGACGTGGCCGAGGGTCGGCGCGAAGGGTAGCGACTGGGCGATGCCCTTGGTGGTCGTGTAGTCGAGCGTGCTGCCGAACCGCGCCGCGTCGAACGACTCGATCAGCGGCGCCCAGCGGCCGGCCGCGTCGATCAGCCGGTCGCGCAGCGCGACGCGGTCAGTCTCGACCTCACCGTTCAGCGCGACGCTGTTCGAGACGCCTTCGGCGAAGCGCGGAAACCAGACGCGGTGCTCGGCGAGCAGCAGGTGGTTGCAGGTGCCGTGCACGCTTTTGAAGAACAGGCCCGCGTCGCGCCGGTAGTCGGCGTCGCTGAGCGCGTCAATGTGCTCGAAGAGACGCCGCGTGGCCCAGACGTTGTAGCGGGCCAGGGTCAGGAAGTACGCGCGCATCGCGCCACCTGTCTCAATAGCGCTTGGCGACTTCATCGAGCATCACCTCCGTCGCGCCGCCGCCGATCGCGAGCACGCGCGCGTCGCGCCAGAGCCGCTCGATGACCGTGCCGCGCATGTAGCCCATGCCGCCGTGCAGCTGTTGGCAGCCCGAGACGACCTCGTTGACGAGCTCGCCGGTGAGCGCCTTCAGCATCGAGACTTCCTGGACGACGTCGTGGCCTTGGGTGACGCGCCAGGCGCAGTGGTACGTGAAGGACCGCGCGGCGCGCACCTTGGCGTCGAGCATCGCGATCTTCTGGCGCACGACCTGCTTGTCGAAGAGCGGGCCGCCGAAGGCCTGGCGGTCGCGCACGTGCACGAGCGTCGTCTGCAGCGCCTGCACGCAGTGGCCGATCGCCATCGCGCCGAGGGCGATGCGCTCTGTCTGAAAGTTCTGCATCACCGAATAGAAGCCGCGGTTCTCCTCGCCGACCAGGTTGCCGGCGGGAATCCGGACGTTGTCGAAGACGAGCTCGGCGGTGTCGGACGACAGCCAGCCACTCTTGTCGAGCTGGCGCCCGACCGTGAATCCCGGCGTGCCCTTCTCGACGATGAACATCGACATCGCGTGCCGCGCCGGGCCGGTCTTGGCAGCCACGAAATACACGTCGGCATGGACGCCGTTGGTGATGAAGAGCTTGGTGCCGTTCAGGATCCACTCGCTGCCGTCGGCCGAGCGCGTCGCCGACGTGCGGATGCCGGCGACGTCGGAGCCCGCGCCCGGCTCGCTGATCGCGACCGCGGTGATCGTGCGACCAGAGGTCACGCCGGGCATGTACTTCGCCTTCTGTGCGGCGCTGCCGGCGTGGTGCAGGTGCGGGCTCGCCATGTCGGTGTGGACGAGCACGGTGATGATGAAGCCGCCGAAGGTCGATTGCGACAGCGCTTCGGCGAAGACGAGGTTGGTGAGCGCGTCGGCTTCGGCGCCGCCGTGCTCGCTCGCGTACATCAGGCCGAGCAGGCCCGCGTCGCCGAGCTTTCGAAGCACTTCGCGCGGCGTCATGCCGGCGTCTTCCCAGGCGAGCGCGAACGGCTCGACCTCGCGCGCGACGAAGCGCGCGATCTGGTCCTTCAGCAGCTCGTGCTCGGGGGTCAGGTAGATGTTGTCCATGTCGATCCGTCTCGCATCGTCGTGCGCCTCAATGTCGCCAGGTGCGCAGGCCGGCGTGGCGCTCCAGGGCATCGAAACCGCGGTCGCTGTGCAACAGCGCGCTGTCGTGCTCGATGCAGTAACTGGCAAGAAGCACGTCGATCGGACTGGCGATGGTGATGCCTCGCGCTCGCAGCATTCGATAGTGCTGCGCCGCGCGTACAGCCTCCTCTTCCCCGCCGATCGCGACCATGGGCAGGGCCGCGAGCGCGCGCCGCGCTGCGTTGAAGTCCTGCTCGTCGCGAAAACCGCGGAGCACTTCGAACAGGACGAGATCGGCCATCGTCAGCGGCGCCGTGCCGTCCGCGAGCAGTTCGGCAAGGCGGCCGGTGCCGGCGTTGTCGCGGCCGTTGAAGAAATCGATCCAGACCGAGGAGTCGACCAGGATCACTTCCTGGCCTTCTTCGCTGGATAGCCGACGCCCGGCTCGTTGACGACACGCCGCCCAGCCTCGGCCGCGTCGTCCCAGCGCAGCTTGCCGCGCAGGGCGAGGATGTCGCGATAGGCGGCTTGCCGGGCCAGCAGCTTCAGACCTGCCTCGACTGCGTCCTTCTTCGTCTTGTACGGACCAGCCCGCATGGCGGCGTCGAGGACGGCATCATCGATAACGATGTTCGTGCGCATGATGTGTATCGATTTGCAATAACACGCTCATTCTACACATCGTGAACGCTGAGCGGACGGCCGTCGACTCAGAACGGCCCGCTCGCGAGCCAGCGCTCGATCTGCGCGCGCCGGTCGTTGCCCCAGAACGGCTCGCCGTCGACGACGAAGAACGGCGCACCGAAGACGCCCTGCGCGACCGCCATGTCGCAGGCGTTGCGCAGGCTCGTCTTCCACGCCGGATCGGCGGCGATCGCCATCGCCTCGTCGGGATCGAGGCCGAACTCGAAGGCGAGCGCCTCGAGGTCGTCGTTGCGCGACAGATCGACCGTACCGCGCGTGAAATAGGCGCGCAGGGCGTGGCGTGCCCAGTTCGCGGCGCGGGCCGCGTCGCTCTCGTGCAGCCACCAGAAGATGCGCGCGGCGTTCTGCGTCGGCACGGGAAACACGTCGGGCAGCGTGAACGGGACGCCGGCGAAGCGCGCCGAGCGCGCGAAGTCGAGCAGCGAATATTCGCGCTTGATCGGATGGCTCACCGGACTCTTCAGCTCGGCCGCCTGGAAGGTGACGCCGAGCAGCACCGCGTTCCAGCGCACGGTGCGGCCGTGGCGCGCGGCCAGCGCCTCGATCCACTCCGAAGCGATGTACGAGTACGGCGACGAGAAGTCGAAATAGAAATCGATCGGCGTGTGGAACATCGTCAGGCTCCCAATTGCGAGGCCAGATCCGCGAAGTCGCGCGCTTGCCAGTCGAAGCGATCCGGCGCGACTTGCTCGGCGCTTTGATCGTGACCGTACTCCAGCGGCCGGTGAACGTAGGCCGTCATCAGGCCTGCGTCTCGTGCGGCGTCGAGGTCGCTCGGATGCGCGGCGACGAGCACGAGCTCGCCGTCGGCGATGCCGAGCAGGCGCGCCGCCATCCGGTAGACGACGAGGTCGGGCTTGTACTTCTCGAATAACTCGGCCGAGAGCACCGTGTCCCACGGCAGGCCGCCGTGGCGCGCGAGGTCGACGAGCAGGGAGACGTTGCCGTTCGAAAGCGTCGCGATCGGCCAGCGGCGCTTCAGACGGTGCAGTCCGGCAACCGAGTCGGGCCAGGGATCGAGTCGGTGCCAGGCGAAGTTGAGCTGTTGACGCTCGTCTTCATCCAAGCCGTCGAGTCCGAAGCGCGGCAGGAGCGTCTCGAGGTTCTCGCGATGGAGCACGTCGAGCCTGGCCCACGGACGGTCGCCGCTCGCGACCCGGCGCATCGCCGGCTGGTAGCCGGCGCGCCAGGCGTCGGCGAAGGCGCCGCCGTCGATCGCGACGCCGCGCGCGTCGGCGACCTGCGCGACCTCGCGCGCGATCGAGGCGCGCCAGTCGACGACGGTGCCGAAGACGTCGAAGACGAGAGCGCGGATGCGGGTCGGATCGATCATGTCGGTCAGAGTTTCAGGCCAGCGAGCGCGCGATCAGGATCTTCTGCACGTCGCTCGTCCCTTCGTAGATCTGGCAGACGCGCACGTCGCGGTAGATGCGCTCGACCGGGAAGCCGGCGACGTAGCCGTAGCCGCCGAAGGTCTGGATCGCGTCGCTGCAGACGCGCTCGGCCATCTCGCTCGCCATCAGCTTGCCCATCGCCGCTTCCTTGAGGCACGGCAGGCCGGCGTCCTTCAGACTCGCTGCGTGGTGAACGAGCTGGCGCGCTGCCTCGATCTTCGTCGCCATGTCGGCGAGGCGGAACTGCACGGCCTGATGCTCGAAGATCGGCTTGCCGAAGGCGACGCGCTCCTTGGCGTAGGCGAGCGCCGCGTCGAAGGCCGCGCGCGCCATGCCGACCGCCTGCGCGCCGATGCCGATGCGCCCGCCTTCGAGCCCCGAGAGCGCGATCTTCAGCCCCTGACCTTCCTCGCCGAGGAGATGATCGGTCGGCACGCGACAGTTCTCGAACACGATCTGCGCCGTGTCGCTCGCGTGCTGGCCGAGCTTGTGTTCGATGCTCGCAACGCGGTAGCCGGGAGTCGTCGTCGGCACGACGAAGGCGCTGATGCCGCGCTTGCCCGCGGCCTTGTCGGTGACCGCCATCACGATCGCGAGGTCGCCGTTCTTGCCGCTGGTGATGAACTGCTTGACGCCGTCGATGACGTAGTGGTCGCCTTCCCTGCGCGCCGTCGTCTTCAGGCCGTCGGCCTGCGAGCCGACGTGCGGCTCGGTCAGGCAGAACGCGCCGAGCATCTCGCCGCGCGCCAGCGGCTTCAGCCAGCGCTCCTTCTGCGCCTCGCTCGCCCACGCCATCAGGATCGAGCAGACCGGGCAGTTGTTGACGCTCACGATCGTCGAGGTCGCGCCGCAGCCGGCGGCGATCTCCTCGAGGATCACGGCAAGTGCGAGGTAGTCGAGGCCGGCACCGTCCCACTCGGTCGGTACGGCGACGCCGTAGCAGCCGAGCGCGGCCAGGCCCTGCAGCTCCTCGCGCGGGAAATGCGACTCGCGGTCCCAGCGCGCCGCGTTCGGCGCGATCCGGTCCCGGACAAAACCGCGCACCGCGTCCTGCACCGCGACGTGATCGTCGTCGAGCCGCATCTCAGGTGCGCGCCGCGGTTCCGCCGGGGCCGCCGTTGCGGGGCTCGAGCGCGCCGAGGCGCAGCAACAAGGCGCCGGTCGCGCTCAGCAGCACGCCGCGCTGCGATCTCGCCTCGCCTTCGAGCAGCGTGATCCAGCCCGACAGCTTCTCCTTGCGATCGACGGAGGTGACGGTCCAGCGCATGTCGATGTCCTCGTGGGCCAGGACGACCGCACGAAAGCGGATGTCGAAGCCCATGCCGAGGCCGTTGCGCGCCGTGCCGTCGGCAAGCGGCGTGGCGAAGTGCGTGGCAGTGAGTGCCATCAAATGGCTGCCGATCTGGGTGCCGCTGGCGATCAGCCCGGGATAGCCAGCCTCGCGCGCGACGTCGTGGTCGTGGTGGAGCGGATTGAAGTCGTGCACCGAGATCGCGAACGCGCGGATCTCGGCTTCGCTCAGCCGCACGCTCCGCCCGAAGGTCTCGCCGACGCGCGCGGGCGAGCGCTCGCTCGTCCTGCCGATCACCATGCGATGGCCTTGCCGTCGTAGTTGAAGAACGAGCCGTTGTCGCGCGCCGAGATGCCGGCGATCACCTTTTTCATGCCGGCGACGCTGGTCTCGACGTCGATGTCGGCGCCGGCGCCACCCATGTCGGTGCGGACCCAGCCGGGGTGCAGGCTCACGAAGGTCGCGCGCTGCGCGAACGCGAGCGACGCGTCCTTCATGACCGAGTTCACCGCCGCCTTCGAGGCGCGGTAGAGCGTGCTGCCGGCCGCCGCGCGCGCGCCGATCGAGCCCATCAGCGACGACAGCACCGCGACCTTGCCCGATGGCGCCATCGCCTCGACGACCTGCGGGATCACGCGCATCGGCCCGAGCACGTTGGTGCGCATGACGCGATCGAAGTCGTCCTCGGCAGGCGCGAGGCTCGGGCCACGTGCGCCGGAGACGCCGGCGTTGACGATCGCGACGTCGAAGGCTGCGCCGTCGATCTGCCAGGCCAGGCCGGAGGCGCTGGTCGCGTCGAGGACGTCGAGGCGGATCGCCGTCGCGCCGAGCGCGACCAGGCGCGCGATCGCGTCGTCGTCGCGCGCCGTCGCCGTGACGGTGGCGCCATCGGCGCGGTACTGGCGCACGAACTCGAGACCGATGCCGCGCGATGCGCCGACGACGAGGACATTCATGGAGAGGATCCTTCAGGTGCGGCCGGCCAGCGCGAGACGCGCCGCCAGGCCGGCGAAGAGCGCGGCGCCGCCCGCACGCAGCGAGACGCGCCAGGCCCGTGACGGTTGCCAGCGCCGCAGCGGCGCGACGGCGACGACGAAGAGGGTCAGGACGACGATGCCCTGGACCGTGAACCAGGCGCCGAGGAAGAGGAAGGCGAGCGTCTTGTGCGGCGAGTCGGCGTCGATGAACTGCGGCAGGAAGGCGAGGAAGAAGACCGCGACCTTCGGGTTGAGCGCGTTGGTGAGGAAGCCTTGGCGAAAGACGCGCCACGGGTCGACCGTCGACGCGGGCGCCGCCTGCGCGGCATCGTCGAGAGCAACCGATGCGGGCGCGCGCAACAGGCCGATCGCGAGCCAGAGCAGGTAGGCCGCGCCGACCCAGCGCACGACCGTGAACGCCTCGGCCGATGCCGCCAGCAGCGCCGCAAGCCCGAACGCCGCCGCGCTGGTGTGCACCAGGCAGCCGCTGCCGATGCCGAACGCAGCCGCGACGCCGACGCGGCTGCCGTGCTGCAACGTGCGCGTGAGCGTGAACAGCAGGTCGGGGCCGGGCGTGAGGTTGAAGATCAGGAGGCTGGCCGCAAACAGCCAGGGATCGTGCGTGCCGAACATGCGCTCGCCTCCTGCCTCGCCCGCCTCAGACGAGCTCGACCGCCAGCGCCGTCGCTTCGCCGCCGCCGATGCACAGCGCGGCGACGCCCTTCTTCTTGCCGTGCGTACGCAAGGCGCCGAGCAGGGTGACGACGATGCGCGCGCCGCTCGCGCCGATCGGGTGACCGAGCGCGACCGCGCCGCCGTTGACGTTGACGATCTCGTGCGCGAGCTTGAACTCGCTCATCGCCGCCATCGTCACCGCGGCGAAGGCCTCGTTGACCTCCCAGAGATCGACGTCCTTCGCGGCCCAGCCCGACTTCTTCAGCACCTTCTCGATCGCGCCGACCGGGGCCGTCGTGAACCACGCCGGCGCCTGCGCGTGGACGCTGTGGGCGACGATGCGCGCGATGGGCGCGACGCCGAGACGCTTCGCGGTCGACTCGCGCATCAGCACGAGCGCGGCGGCGCCGTCGGAGATGCTCGACGAGGTCGCGGCGGTGATCGCGCCGTCTTTCTTGAACGCCGGCTTCAGGCCCGGGATCTTGTCGAGCTTGGCCTTGAACGGCTGCTCGTCGAACTTGATCACCGTGTCGCCCGCCTTGCCGGGCACCGTGACGGGCGCCATCTCCCAGTCGAAGCTGCCGTTCTCGTTGGCCAGCTTCGAACGCTTGGTCGAGTCGATCGCGAACTGGTCCATCGACTCGCGGCTGAACTTGTACTTGTCGACGCACTGCTCGGCGAACACGCCCATCGCCTTGCCGCGCTCGTAGGCATCCTCGAGGCCGTCGATCGCCATGTGGTCGTACATCTGCGCCGCGCCGTAGCGCACGCCCTTTCGCGCGAACATCAGGTGCGGCGCGTTGGTCATGCTTTCCATGCCACCGGCGACGACGATCTCGGCGCTCTCGGCCTTGAGCATGTCGTGCGCGAACATCATGGCGCGCATGCCCGAGCCGCACATCTTCGAGAGCGTGACCGCGCCGGCCGACTGCGGCAGCCCGGCGCCGAGCGCGGCCTGGCGCGCCGGCGCCTGGCCCTGGCCGGCCATCAGGCAGTTGCCCATCAGCACCTCGCTGACGGCGTCGCCGGTGATGCCGGCACGCTCGACCGCGGCCTTGATCGCGACGCTGCCGAGCTGGTGCGCGGAGACCGCGCTGAAGTCGCCGAGCAGGCCGCCGATCGGCGTGCGCGCGGCGGAAACGATGACGATGGAATCGACCATGGAAATCCTCCTTGAGCTCATCGGGACACGAAGCGCTTCTCCGCGTCGTAAGGGAACACATCATGCACGTAGCCGGCGAGGATGTCCTCCTTGTGCCCTTGCCAGAACGCCGGGTCGAGCAGGTCGGCGTGGTGGGCCATGAAGACGCTCCTGACGGCGACGTTGCCGAGCAGGAACGGAGCGAAGGTCTCCGGAAACACGTCTTTCGGGCCGACGCTGTACCAGACCTCGCCCGACATCTCCTCTTCCTCGTTGCGCGGCTCGGGGACCTTCCTGAACTTGCAGTCGGTGAGGTACTCGATCTCGTCGTAGTCGTAGAACACGACCTTGCCGTGGCGCGTGACGCCGAAGTTCTTCCACAGCATGTCGCCCGGGAAGATGTTGGCGCGCACCAGATCCTTGATAGCGTTGCCGTACTCGATCACCACCTGCTCGATCTGCTCGGGCGTCGCGTCCCGCAGGTAGATGTTGAGCGGGATCATGCGCCGCTCGATGTAGACGTGGCGCAGCACGAGCGCTTCGCCGTCCTCCTCGAGCAGGCTCGGGCAGAAGTGGCGCAGCTCGGCGACCAGCTCGTCGTCGAAGCGCGAGAGCGGGAACGCGACGTTGGAATACTCGAGGGTGTCGGCCATGCGTCCGACGCGGTCGTGCTGCTTGACGAGCAGGTACTTGCTCTTGATCAGCTCGCGCGTCGTCTCCTTCTGTGCCGGATAGAAGTCCTTGATGACCTTGAACACGTACGGAAAGCTCGGCAGGTCGAACACCAGCATCACCATGCCCTTGATGCCGGGCGCGATGCGGAAGGTGTCGGACGAGTGCCGCATGTGCATCAGCAGGTCGCGATAGAAGAGGCTCTTGCCCTGCTTCTGCAGGCCGAGCGCGCTGTAAATCTCGGAGCGCGGCTTCTTCGGCATCAGCGAGCGCAGGAACTGCACGTAGGCCGACGGCACTTCCATTGCGACCATGAAGTAGGCACGCGCGAAGCTGAAGATCAGCTGCAGGTCGTCCTCGCCGAAGAGGGCTGCGTCGATCACCAGCCCGCCGGCTGGGCCGTGCACGATCGGCAGAGCGAACGGCGTCTCACCGAAGCCGTTGATGATCTTGCCGACAACGTAGGCGCCCTTGTTGCGATAGAAGAGCGATGACAGCACCTGGATCTGGAAGTTGGCGCGCATCCGGAAGGCGCCGAGCTGCCTGTCGACGGCCGCGACCACGCTCGCGACGTCTCGGTCGAGGTCCTCGAATTCGCGCTCGAGCTGGAAGTTGGTGACGATCCGGTGCCAGGTCTCGACCAGCGTGTCCTTGGCCGGGTAGTAGGCGCGGTAGGTCGGCAGCGCCGCGGGCTCGTCGTTCTCGAGGTGGTCGGTCGAGACCGCCGAGCGCACGAAGATGAAGTCGTTGTGGAAGTAGCTGCGGTGCAGGATCTTGGTCGTCACCGAGTTGAAGAAGGTCTCGGCGAGCTCGGGCTGGTAGTGGTTGATCAGGAGCCCGATGTAGTGGAGCTTGATCTGCTGCCACACCTCCATCGGCAGCGACGCCGCGGCGAACTCGTTCTGCAGACGCTCGGTCGCCTCGGCGACGCGCGTGTCGTAGTACTCGATGCGCAGGGCCTGGGCACGCTGCTGGCCGTGCCAGTCGGACCGCTCGAAGCGCGCCTTGGCCTCGGCGCTCGCCTGGCGAAAGAGCCGGTAGTGGCGGTCGAAGCCGTCGAGCATCGCCCGCGCGATCGCGAACGCGCGCGCGTCGGTGAGCGCCGCCGGGAAGACCGGAGCCGCCGTCATCTCGAGCGCACCTTGAGCAGGCGCCGCGTCGCGGCCTCGTGCGCGACGACCTCGGCGAGCGTCGACTGCAGGTCGGCCAGGCGCGTCTCGAGGTCGGCGCGCTGGCGCGCCAGCACGTCGACGACGCGGCGCAGCTGGGGTTTGCTGTCGCGCTGCGTCTCGTACATGTCGACGAGCTCCTTGACGTCGGCGAGCTTCAGACCGAGCCGCTTGCCGCGCAGGGTGAGCGTGAGCCGGGCGCGATCGCGCGAGGTGTAGACGCGGTGGCTGCCGGAGCGCTGCGGCGCGAGCAGGCCGCAGTCCTCGTAGAAGCGGATGGCGCGCGTGGTCAGGCCGAACTCGCGGGCCAGCTCGCCGATGGTCAACGTCGCCGGCGGCGGCCGCGGTGCGACGCTCGCCGGGCGGGCGCGCGAGAGGCGCGGGGGAGCAGCGACTGGCATCGCGATCTACACTCCAAGTTGACGTTTACGTAAAGTGCGGAAAGTGTAGAGGACATGGGTCCGGAAAGAAGTCCCGACGATGAATGCGCTCGAAGCCCAGCTCGACTACTGCCTCGGCCAGGCGACCCCCGAGCCCGGCCAGACCATCGACGTCGCGCCCGGCTTGAAGTGGGCGCGCATGGCGCTGCCCTTCGCGCTGAACCACATCAACGTCTGGCTGCTGCGCGACGAGATCGCCGGCAACGGCGGCGACGCGCCGCGCCAGGGCTGGACCATCGTCGACTGCGGCATCGGCAACGACGCGACGCACGCGTCGTGGGAGCGCATCTTCGCGAACGACCTCGACGGGCTGCCTGTCCTGCGCGTCGTCGTCACCCACATGCACCCCGACCACATCGGCTCGGCACACTGGCTGTGCGAGCGTTGGGGCGTGCGTCTGTGGATCAGCGCCACTGACTTCGGCATCGCCCGCATGGCCAGCCGCGCCGATGCCGGCTTCGGCGGCCCGCTCTCGGCAGCGTTCATGGCGCGCCACGGCATGGCCGCCGATCCCGAGTCGGTCGGCCAGGTCGCCGGGCGCAGCAACTACTACCGCAGCCTCGTGCCCGACGTGCCCGAGACCTATCGGCGCCTGCTCGGCGGCATGCAGCTCGACATCGGCAGCGGCGCTGCACGATCGCCCTGGACCTGCCACGCCGGCTACGGCCATGCGCCCGAGCACATGGCGCTGCATGGCGATCGAGCCGGCATCCTGATCAGCGGCGACATGGTGCTGCCGCGGATCTCCACCAACGTCAGCGTCATCGAGGTCGAGCCGGAGGCCGACTCGCTCACGCTGTATCTCGACTCGATCGAGCGGATGCGGACGATCGATCCCGAGGTGCTCGTCCTGCCCTCGCACGGCTTGCCGTTCAAGGGTCTGCACACGCGCATCGACCAGCTCCAGGCGCATCACGCCGAGCGCTTCGCCGAGGTGATCGAGGCCTGCGCCCCCGCGCCGCAGTCGGCATTCGAGCTCGTGCCGGTCATCTTCAAGCGTCCGCTCGACCTACACCAGATGACCTTCGCGATGGGCGAGTCGATCGCCCACTGTCATGCGCTCTGGTACGCGGGCAGGCTCGAGCGCTACGTGGGCAGCGACGACATCATCCGATTCGCGACCCGGCGCGCGGAATCCTGATCCTGCCCGACCGGCGGACAGCGGCGGTCAGTGCCCGAACACGATTTCGGGAAGCGAGCCCAGGCAATCGGCATTCGGCTTCGCGCCAGGATGAGCCAGAAACTGCGAAGCTGTTTCCGTTCCACATTTCCCGCTCAGCACGACATGGCCGACGCCTGGGATTTGACGGTACCGGCCGTGCAAGAGCCAAGTCCCGATTCTCTTGCCCTCGTCGGGCGAGACCACACCGTCGAACCCGTCGTTCACGATCGATGCGGGAATTGCGCTGTACATGGGCAGGAGTCGGTGAAGACCATGTCGAGGAGACGGTTCGGTGCGCGCCAGCGGTCGACGACGTGAAGGTTGTCGTTGCCGCTCGGCGAATCGAGCACCACGCTCCTGATTCCCTCCGGGTGCAACGGCATCATCGTCAACGTCGCGAGGCCGACGTTGGACAGGCCGACGACGTTCCAATCTTGGTATCCGAGCGAGACCCGCGTCGATCGACGAGAACGAGATCACGACTGGCGGCGAGAAACGATGTCGCCGGGTAGAAGACATTTCCCGGCGAGATCGCGGCCGCGCTCGGTCCGCCCGTGACATAGACGATCGGGTCTGGCGCCGGGTTTCCGGAACCACCCGCTCGGTGTTCATCGGGCTCACCCTTCAGGGATACCCGCGTTTGCGCAGCGCCGGAGCGGCCTGCAAGCAGGAGACGCGGGCCGCACCACGGCATGAGCAACACGCTCGTTCGCTCGGGTATTTGCGTGAGCCAAGCGCGAGAACGCGCGAGACATGAAACGCTAGTCGACGCCGGCGATGCGCTCGTTCTTCAGGCTGGCGCGCTGCTGCTCGTAGTCGGGCACCACCGACTCAACCACCTTCCAAAAGCGCGGACTGTGGTTCATCTCACGCAGATGGGCGAGCTCGTGGGCGACGACGTAGTCGATCGTCGCCAGCGGGTGGTGGATCAGGCGCCAGTGCAGGCGCACCGCGCCGTTGGCGTTGGCGCTGCCCCAGCGCGTTTCGGCCGACGACAGCGACAGCCGCGTGACGCGCACGCCGAGGCGCTCGGCGAAGTGGGCCGAGCGCGCGGCGAAGACGCGGCGTGCTTCGCGCTGCAGCCAGCTCTGCACGGCGTCGCGGATCCGCTCTTCGGCGGCGTCGCGCGGCAGGCCGATGAGCAGGTGCTTCGCAGGCGTTGCGCCGTCGGCGACATCGGCGTGGCTATCGACCTCGCGCAGGACGGCTTCGCCTTGCGCGAGCCCGCTGTGCGCATCGATCACGATCGTCACCGCATCGCCGAGGTAGGCGACGGTCGCGCCGTCGCGCCAGATGAGCCGCGTCGCCCGCGTCGTCGCGGAACGATCGGCTTGCGCAACGAGCTTGGCGACGATCCACGCGCCTTTCTCGCGCACCGCCGCGTCGACCTCCCGCAACGTCACCCACTTCGGCGCCCGCACGCTGAGTCCTTCCGCGCCGATCAGAAAGCCGATGCTGCGTCGCCTCGAGCGCGCGAACAGGAAGGCGATGCGGCGACCGTCGACGACGAGCTCGCGATTGGCACGCGCATGGCGGATGAGGTCGTTCGTCGCGTCGGACGGCGCGAGGACACGCGTCGTCGAGGCAGCGTCGGGTGCAGTGGCCGGTGCGGGTGACAAAGGATTCGCCGGCGTGCGCTCGACCTCGTCGAAGAGCCCACGCTGCAGCGTGTCGACGAAGCGCCGGAGGCCGCGCGTGAACGGCCCGTTCATCTACCGGTAGGCCTCGGGATCGAGCCGGCGCATCTCGGCCTCGATCCATGCCTCGACCTCGCGCATCAGCTCGTCCGATTGCCGGCCCGTGGAGTCGATCGGCTTGCCGATCGAGACGTCGATGACGCCGGGACGCAAGAGAAAGCTCTTCCTCGGCCAGCAGCGCGCCGACGTGACCGCGATCGGCACGACCGGCCGGCCGGTCTCGACAGCGAGCCGCGTGCCGCCGCCCTTGTACTGGCCCTTGCCACCGCGCGCCGCGCGCGTGCCTTCGGGAAACATGATCACCCAGTTGCCCTGCGCCAGGTAACGCCGGCCCTGCTCGACGACCTTGGCCCAGGCCTCGGTGCGCTTGCTGCGGTCGATGTGGATCAGGTCCATGCGCGCCATCGCCCAACCGAAGAAAGGGATGTAGAGCAGCTCGCGCTTGAAGACGTAGCAGAGCGGCTTGGGCATCAGCATCGGGAAGGCGAAGGTCTCCCACGTCGATTGGTGCTTAGGCAGCAGGATGACGGCCGTGTCGGGCAGGTTCTCGCGCCCGTGCACGCGCCAGCGCACGCCGCAGATGACGCGCGCCGCGCGAATCGACAGGCTCAGCCAGCCGGCGAAGAACCAGTACACCGGCGCGCCGCGCACGAAGATCGAGAACACGAGCCCGACCAGGGCCCAGGGCACGACCGTGATCGCCAGGAACAGCACGAAGAGCGCCGAGCGCACGGCCGACAGTGCACGGCTCATGCGTCGAGCTTCGAGAAGGACGAGTCGGATTCGTCGGGCTCGCCGCGCGAGGCACGCTCGCGCTGGATCAGCTGCTGCGCGAAGGCGGCGAGGTCGGCGTGGACGACGGCGTGCGGCAGCTCGGCCGCGAGCGCCGCAAGCGCGGCGGCGTCGAGCCGGGCGCCCTTGCCGGTGCGCACCAGGTGCGTCGCGCAGCCGACGGCGGCGCCTGCCCGCAGATCGGCCGGTGTGTCGCCGACGACGTAGGTCTCGCTCAGGTCGATGCCGTAGCGCTCGCCGATCAGCGCGAAGAGGCCCGGCCGAGGCTTGCGGCAGGCGCAGCCGTCGTCAGGCCCGTGCGGGCAGAAGAACACCGCATCGATGCGGCCGCCGAACACCGCGAGCTCGCGGTTCATGCGCTCGTGGATCGCGTTCAGCATCGCCATGTCGAAGAGGTTGCGCGCCAGCCCCGACTGGTTGGTGGCGATCACGGTGTGCCAGCCGGCATGGTTGAGACGCGCGATCGCCTCGAGTGCGCCCGGCAGGGGCACCCATTCGTCGGGCGACTTGACGTAGTCGTCGCGGTCTTCGTTGATCGTGCCGTCGCGATCGAGGATGACGAGCTTCATCGGCGCTTCGTGGCTCGACTTCATCCGGCCAATCGCGACAGGTCGGCGACGCGGTTCATCGCCGCGTGCAGTCGAGCGAGCAGCGCGAGCCGGTTGGCGCGCAAGGCGGGATCGTCGGCGTTGACCATGACGGTGTCGAAGAACGCATCGACCGGCTCGCGCAAGGCGGCCAGGCTGCGCAGGGAGCCAGCATAGTCTCCCGACGCGAAGCGGGCGTCGGCATCGGGCGCGATCGTCGCGAGGGCGCGGTCGAGGGCGATCTCGGCCGCCTCCTTCAGCAGCGCCGGATCGACGTTGCGCGCATCCGTGGCGTCGCTCTTCTTCAGGATGTTGCCGACGCGCTTGTTCGCGGCCGCGAGCGCTTCGGCCGCGTCGAGAGACTGGAAGTCGCGCACGGCGTCGAGGCGCGCCACGACCTGCTGCAGCGGCGGACGCAGCGCGAGCACGGCGGCGACGGCTTTCGCGTCGAAGATCGACGCGAGCTGGTTCGCGTAACGCTCGTAGACGAAGGCCTCGACCTCGGCAACGACGCCGTCGGCGAGCGGCGTCGCGTCTGCGAAACTGGCGCGCGCCGTCTCGAGCAGACCGCGCAAGTCGATACGCGGATTCGCCGCGCCGTGCGCCGCGCCAAGCAGAGCGAACGCGTGGATGACCGTGAGAGCGTGCCGGCGCAAGGCGTACGGGTCTTTCTCGCCGGTGGGCTTGAGGCCGACGCCCCAGATGCCGACGAGGGTCTCGGCCCGGTCGGCGAGCAACAGCGA